>MDTF01003153.1_pt1 | contig 28879 bp, 23 predicted proteins | sample 811191 | NCBI WGS metagenome assembly MDTF01 (sample SAMN05326649, study PRJNA326480) | marine metagenome | isolation source: seawater | place: Southern Ocean | collected 2011 | reverse complement strand
CAACCTCAATTAGACAGGTTTATACTCATAGTGCTTAGGTTCCGTTACATTTTTGCGAGACTATTATTACAGTTCGTTAAAATCATTATTCGTTTTTATGTTTAGCTGTGAAATCATGACTCTAGCATAAAAGAATGAGAGGGTTAATTATTTTGGAGTTTTAACTTAGAGTAAATAGATGTTTCTAGTACTTTTGAGATTCATCTTTACGCATAGCTATAATGAAGAATAACCCACTATATATTACAAGCTGTTTGTTGGTCATCCTACTCACTTATACGTCATTTAGTGATTATACCTTTCAGGTAGGAGTTATGAAGTATAATGGGGGAGGAGATTGGTATTCGAATCCTACTTCAGTCCCTAATTTAGTAAAGTTTTGCAACGCTAATTTAAACACCTCTATAGACAAGGAAGTCCCTTATGTAGAAGTGGGAGGTCCAGATTTGTTTAATTATCCATTTATTCACATGACAGGCCATGGCAATGTGGTGTTCTCTTCTTCTGAGTCTGATAACCTTAGAATGTACCTAGAGGCTGGAGGTTTTCTTCATATTGATGATAATTATGGAATGGATCCTTTTGTTAGGATTCAAATGAAAAGAGTTTTTCCTGAATTGGATTTTATAGAACTCCCATTTGATCACCCTATTTATCATCAGAAATACGATTTCTCCAATGGATTGCCTAAAGTTCATCAACATGATAAAAAAGCTCCACAGGGGTTTGGGTTAATCTTAGAAGGAAGGTTAATGTGCTTTTATACCTATGAGTGTGATTTAGGTGATGGGTGGGAGGATTACGAAGTGCATAAAGACTCTGAAGAAACAAGAACGAATGCACTAAAAATGGGAGCTAATATTATGCAGTACGCCCTAATGGGGAATCAGGATTAATCTTTTAATTTGTTATAAAAGAGTTTCTTATAAAGTGTAACGAACAAGGTAGACGCAGCTAAGGTAAACATAGCTGCTAGAAAAGACACGTTAGTAATTCCGTAACCATACAGAACAGCAAACACGGCGAGTAATTGGGCTACTAAATAAATCCAGAACCCTATTTTTTTCTGCATAAACATCAAGCAAACGGCTAAAATGGTGAGGTAATAAACACCAGTTTTTAGATCGTAATAAGCCATCCCGAAATCTTGAAAATGTCTGGCAGATTCGATTACTCCTGCACCTAGCCAGTCTGGAATCTTCTCTAATATAGGATTGTCACCTAGACTATGGTATAGACTTTTTAGCGTATGAGAAACTTCTTCTTCCCGCATGTCTCTATTCCGAGACAAACGAAAAAGTTGGGCTATACTACTTCCTAAGGAAAGTGCGAATAACATAATAAGAACTATGGAGCGTTTCAATAATCTTGTTTTCTCTAAATCAGATGTCTAAAATAGCACGATGATATTCTCAGTTTATACTCAGGCTTCTTATTTATCACCACTCCACTGATTAAATAAATTTAATTGGCTCTTAGAGCGGTGGACGAGTTGTTCTAGCTGCACATTGTCGAAGAATGTAATAGCTGAACAGACGATGATACATAAGGTAATGTTTCCCATGTGGTTTACCTTTAGTTCCAACTTGTCTTCATAATCAATAGCGGTTAAATACTCGGAGGTTAATTCAGTGGCTTCATTAATAGCCGTGAGGGTATCTCCTATATGAATACCAGCAGTGTCGGCTGGTGACCCTTCTGCTATATCAATAATTTTAAATTCTCCAGAAAGCATTTTTCCTAATTTCATTCCCACCTTAGAGGTGAATTTATTCGAGTTAGGAGAATCGGTTAATTTCATTCCCACTGGTTCTAGAGCAGCGTCCAGAAATGGTTTGAAATCTGAAATACCATAAACAAGTTGTGCTCTTATTTCAGAAAAAGAGAGTTTACTTACAGCTTCTAAACAATGGAAATAATCATGAGAGGAGTAGCCTTTTCCTTTAGCTCCGAAATTAGTCCAAAGCTTGAGCATGGCTGATGCTAAGTTCTCGCGTCCATTAGTAGCTGTCAGAATCATTAAATCAGAAATAAAAGCGACTAAACATCCTTCAGTGTAAATGCTGGTTTTTCTTCCTGGTGCCCCAGCTATATAGCCGTCTAGCCAAGTGTCGAACGAACTTTCTGCTACACTGTAATTAAATCTCCCTTGGTTTTGGAAATGTCTGTTTAAATAACTTCCTAAATGTTTAGCGTAAGTCTGAAAATTAAATACACCTGAGTTTAATAAGTACCAGTCTCCCATATAGGTAGTAACTCCCTCATAAACATAACCCAGCTCGGAGTAATTTTCCTTTTTATAATCATAAGGGAGCATATCATTAGGCCGAAGCGCTTTTACATTCCATGTGTGGTATAGCTCATGAGAACTTACTCCTAATAACTCTTCGTAAAATGCGCTGGTGAGAAGCTTCTCTGCTGGCCCTAGGGTAATCACTGTGCATTTTTCATGCTCTACTCCATGGTAAGATGGCTGAGCTAAAAAGTGAAACATGAAGAGATAATCATCTTGGGGGAATCCATTAAAATCTCTGATTTGCGCGTTGCAAAAAGGGATGAAATCTGCTTCTATTTTAGTTAAATCTAATGAGTGCTTGCCGTTTACCCAAATATGAAAGGTGGTTTTTTCTACGTTAAAAGAATGATGCTCTAGACTTGCAGAGGCCATAAAAGGAGAATCCATTAACTCATGAACATTTTTAGCTACAAAAGCCTTCTTTGTTTTCTCGGCTAGAGGTGAGGCTAAAATGTATTGATCGGGAAGATTTAATTCTACTAAAAAACGATCTACCTCTTCAAATCCTGGCCTGTACATAAAACAATTCACAGGATTTACGTACATCGTTTCTTCATTTAAAAATGTACTTCCACCGTTTAATTCAGCGCTGTAGTAATTATAATCTACATGAATTACAGAATGACCTGAAGCCTCTGCTTTCCAGCTGTCTTTAGTGGTTTTGGAAAATGGAATGGGTTTCCCATTTTCATCAGTCACCTTAAAGTTTTTTATGTTTTTAGCGAAATTCCCTAATTCATATCGCCCAGGCCTCCAGGAGGGTAATTGCACAGCGAAGTGTTCCGTACCATCATGTGGAAACTCAGCATGAAACTGAATATACTGTCTCTGAGGATTTTCTTGGCTTAGCGAATATTTTATCATAAGAGGGCGTGATTATTGACCGAGTACTTCTAGAATTGGGTCGCCTGTGTTGGCATTAGGCATTTGCACCCCTAAAAGCGAAGCTACCGTAGAAGCGATGTCTTTAATGTGTGTGCGTTTGTCTGTAAAACCTGGGCTTATACCACTTCCGTAAAAAAGTAGAGGGACATGTGTGTCATAAGTAAAAGGAGAGCCATGACTAGTTCCTGTAGTAGGATAGCTCATCCAGCCTGGTCGAGGAACGATAAGCACATCACCAGAGAATTTAGTGCTAAAACCATTTTGTAACACCTGATTTACCCCTGAACTGAATTCAGTATTTACTAATTGAGTTCGGGTAAGCGCAGTATACACTCCTGCATAGCCCAATGTAGCATGGCTAGCTATCTCTTCCAATCTTGTTTTATTAAGCTTATGGACAGTTATTAGAGAGTCATTAAAAAATAACTGGTCGTTAGAATATGATTCTATTAATCCTTCAAGATTAAAAGCATTTTTTAGTGCTGAATCTACCCTAGAGTTAACTTCATCCAGTTTAAAATACCCTGCAGGCATTCCAAGCTTTTTTAGGTAATTGGGATTGTGAACTGCACCGTGGTCTGATGTGAGAAAAATAGTGTAATTGCCTTCGCCTACCGTAGCATTTAACTCGTTAAGTAGCCTAGCAATTTCTAAATCTAATCTTAAATAGCAGTCTTGTGTTTCTCTAGCAGCTGGAGCAAACCGGTGACCTACATAATCCGTAGAGGAGAAAGATACCGCTAGGAAATCAGTAAACTCATCTTGACCTAAGGCTTCATTTTTAATACAGTTTATAGCCATTTCTGTAACTATAGAGTTTCCGAGCGGAGAGCCTTTTATTAAATCATACCCGCCATTGCTATCTGCTAATTGACTGAAATTATACGGAAAAGCAGGTTGGAGTTTCCCTGTGAATGGCGCCTCATATTGGTTGTTATCTATAATACTTTCATCATAGTCTTTTTCAGGCTTTAACATGTTCCAGCCAGAAGCCATAAGAGAATCCTTATACCCCGAAGCATTAAATGATTTTACCCAAGCAGGTAATTCATTCATGTAATAGGTAGAAGAAATGAAATTCCCTTCCTCTCCTCCTACAAACCAGTAAGCCGCATCTGCTAAATGTCCTGCAGGAAGTATAGCTCCTCGGTCTTTTATGCTTACGCCTATGGTTTTAGATCTGCCGTTAAAGTGTAATTTAAGTTCATCGGTTATCGTGCTAGAAAGCATATTCTTTGGCGACATTTGGCCGGCTAGGGTAGTATTTCCAACACCAAAAACGGTAGAATCTCCAGTGCAATATTTGCCAGTTTTTTCATACCTGTCATACCAGGTGTTTCCGATTATTCCATGGTATGCAGGTGTAGTTCCTGTATAGATAGAGGCATGTCCCGGGCCGGTATATGTAGGGGCATACGAAAAATGATGATTTTTACACGAGTAACCCTCTCGCATTAGTTTTTTAAATCCTTCATCAGAGTAGTCCTTCCAGTACTTAGTGAGGTAATCATAACGCATTTGGTCTACGGTTATCCCTACCATTAACTTTGGAGGATTTAAATCGAAAGTTGGGTCGCTGTATCCTCTATTCTCAATGGTCTCTTGAACACCACACCTACTTAATAATAGGCAGAATAATATTGAAACGGAAAAAATGTTCTTCATTAATGAGCTGATTTTAGCTCACAAATTTACTCCGTTTTGTGCCATGAAATGAAGAAGTTGTTTTGCTCTTCGGTTAAGACTTTCCGAGTATGAAATAGATGGCAGCGCCACAGACAACAATGGAGAGAACTGCGTTTAAGATGGCTATTCCTATGAATCCATCTTGAATGAGTTTTATGTTTTCTAAACTGAAAGTAGAAAACGTACTAAACCCTCCACAAAATCCGGTAGCAGCTAAAAGGAAAAGGGGTCCTTCTGTTTTAGTGTTAATCCCATACTTTATTAGTAGTCCTAGTAGTATGCTTGCCGCTAGATTAGTAATAAAAGTGGCCAGCGGAAAATTGGAGATTTGGTGAGGGAATAAGCTACTTATGGCATATCTCAGCACGCTACCTAATCCTCCACCTATAAATACTGCTAGAAAATTCATCTGACTTTGTCTTTGATTAAGAACCTCTTCACTAAATAGTATGCTAGGGAGCCAACGGCTATCCCTAAAAGCGTTCCTCCTAAAATATCTCCAGGATAATGCACTCCTAGATATATTCTGCTGAATGAAATAAGTGCTGCCCAGCATAGAATCACGATAGTCAAGGTTCTATTTAATTTTAAAAAGGAAAGAACAAAGATGGCTATTCCAGTGAAATTAGCAGCATGCCCACTGATGAATCCATATTTACCGCCTTTATAAAAGTCTTCTTTACCAGGTGGAGTAACTAGATGAACTAGGTCATCTAGTTCTGAATTTCTGCTAGGTCTTAAACGATGGAAGACCTCTTTAAAACATTCTCTATGAATATTATCGGCTAGCAGAACCACTAGTCCTATTCCTATCAGCAGCCATAGTATGCCCATGATGCCATATTTTTTTCGGGCGGCTAGGATAAATATAATATATACAGGGAGCCAATAAACAGGATGACTGATATACCACATCACAGAATCTAGTGCAGGAGTATTCCAGCTGTTCATTTCTAAAAACAGTGCGCGGTCTAAGTGGTCTAAACGGTCTATTAAATTCAATTGGAAAGGTTAATGTAGAATGGTTAAATCATCGTTTTAACTTCTGCTTTTAGCAAATCAACAGCTAACTCTAAATGAATATTTTTAGTTTCACCTTCTAGGGCTAAAATGGCCTTGGCTAAATCCATGCCACTGGCTCCTGGTGCTACTTTAGAGCCAGCTATTTTCACTAATTCTAAAGTTTCCTCTTTAGCAGCTTTCACGTGACGCCAAGTACTTTCGCTAATATACATCTGCATGCTTAAGTTATGCTCGAACTCATCTCTGATCGCTTTTAAGCACTCTAACTGAAGTTGACCAGAGTTTGAGCTAGTCGCGTTTAGTCTCATGATCATGCTGTTAGGCTTTATCCTTTCCATAAAGATAATCAGCCTTTCGTAAGCTTTTAGTTTAAGCGGGAGAACTATTTTGGTAATCTCATCCTTGTTTGGGGCTGGGGCAGGAGTAGGGTCAGGTTGTTTTTTTTGCGCCTTTTCAAAGAAAATAAAAGCGGTAAAAAACACTAAAATAGCAGGAAGAAAAATCTTCATTAACTCTATAAATGGTTCCATTCAAGGGGTCTTTGTGGTTTCAAATGTATTATTTATAACGCATCTTTGAGGCGCTTTTATTTATTTTTGTTCAAATTAATTTTTCAGATGAAATTTAGATTTCTTTTTAGCTTTTTTTTCTGCGTTGCAACGCTTAACCTCCAATCTCAAGAGCTTATTAGAGATCTTAGTATTTCTGTAAGCGAATTAGGGGAGGAACTATCTAATGCTTGGGCCGGTGGGTTAAATTATGCTCAGTACAGTAAAATAGATTTAAATGCGGACGGCAAAGAAGATTTATTCATTTTCGATAGGAGTACGTATAAGATTCTTACGTTTTTAAATGTCTCTAATGAGGGAGAAATAGCATACGATTATTCTCCAGAATATGAGCGTATTTTTCCTGAAGGATTAAAGAATTGGATCTTGTTGAGAGATTATAATTGTGACGGACTGAAAGATATTTTTAGCGGAGGTCAAGGAGGTATAAAATTATATGAACAAGAAAATGTAGGAGGCGAAATTTCCTTTAATGCTGTCTACAGTTCGTTAATTCCGGCTATTTATGATTTTGGATCTCCGTTCCAAGCACCAGTGTATAATATTAGTGTGGACTTACCGCACATAGGTGATATTGATAATGATGGAGATTTAGACATCTTGAACTTTTCTGACGGCAGTTTAAATGTGTTTTACTACAAAAACATGGCCTCAGATTTAGGTAGGTGTGATACTATGGCCATGGAACTCGTAAATAGATGTTATGGGTCTGTAGCCGAAAGTGCCGAGAATAATACCGTTTTTTTAGAGCACGAGTGCGACTTCAATGTAGTCAATGTAAAAAGTCTTCTAGACAAGGCCAAAAAATTTGATGCTGCAGCACTCGAAAATGAGGGACTTCATACTGGAGGAACTCTTTTGAGTTTAGAGATAAACGGTGATGGTTATCCAGAGCTTGTAGTAGGAGATATTACCAATGATAGTTTGATATTACTGACCAATGGCCCAAGCATTTTAGGGCCAGATAGTATGGTGATGCAGAGCGGTAATTTTCCTGCGAGTTTCTCTGACTCAGAGAAAATTAGTTTTTATGAATTTCCAGGTGCTTATCATGAAGATGTAAATAATGATGGTGTGAGAGATTTAATATCAAGTCCTTTTAGCAGATTTAGCTCAATAGATGATTTTAGTTCATGGCTTTATTTGAATGAAGGCACAGATGAAAATCCGAATTTCATTTTGGAGAAAAAAGATTGGCTTCAGGATGAAATGCTAGAGCATGGAACAAATGCAATGCCTGTAATTTTTGATTACAATTCTGATGGGTTAGGAGATTTGGTGATAGGAAATAAGGAGACCATCTATACGGCTACTGAATCTGAGGCCTCTCTGAGGTTATATGAAAACATAGGGACAGCCAACTCTCCTGAGTTTACGCTCAGAGATACAGACTGGCTTGGGGTTTCTGCATTGGGATTAAAGAATGTTTATCCAGCCTTTGGAGACTTAGATGGAGATGGAGATATGGATATGATTTTAGGTGAAAGTCTAGGAACAGTGCATTACTTCGAGAATTCTGCAGGTGCAGGAAATCCAGTAGACCTTGTTATAGCCGAGCTTTCAGTTATGGATGCTTTCGGAGAAGATATAGACCCTGGACAAGACGTTATTCCTCAACTATTAGATTTAGACGAAGATGGTTTGTTAGACCTAATACTCGGTGAGCAATGGGGGAATATTAATTTCTATAAGAATATAGGAACTGCCGAAGATTTCTCATTCGAACTAATAAATGAAGAGTTAGGTGGGGTTTGGGTAGATAATGTTTTAGGTATTCAAGGGAATAATGTGCCTCACTTTTATAAGAATAACCAGGATGAGTGGATTTTGCTTACTGGAAATGAAATAGGAACCATTCATAGGTGGAATGAAATATCAGAAAACTTAGATGGAGTGTGGAATAAGCAAGATTCGGCATTTGTAGACATTAATGATGGCCAGTTTTCTTCTCCATTTATATATGATATTAATGGTGATGCCTTTCCAGACTTATTCTTAGGGAATCTTAGAGGAGGAGTTACATTTTATAAAGGACAGTTTTTTGATGGAATAGAAGAAGTACAAAATTTTTCTCCAGCAGTTAATATTTACCCCAACCCATCTAATGGACTATTTTCTGTTGAGTTCAGTCAAAACGAGAAATTGCCAAGGGAAGTAAAAGTGCTCAATGTGCTGGGAGTAGAAGTTTACAGGACAGGAATAAGGGGATTAAATCAGCGAATAAGTTTAGAGGGATATTCCTCTGGGATGTACTATTTACTTGGTGAGTATGAGCTAGGAGTTTTTGAACTAGGAAAGCTAATTATTGAGTAAGAGATTATAAATTGAATAGATAAAATGAAAAAGGTCATCGTTATCGATGACCTTTTTCTCTTTCAGTACTTATTTATTCTTTAAGTCACCGCTCTTTATTTAATCGGTGTTCTGTGGTTACTCCTTTATTATTACCAGTTCTTTAGTTATAGCAGTTGCTTCGCCAGAGACCCTCACTAGATACTTTCCAGCATAGACTTTCTGTAAATCGAAGTAGGCTATGGTGCTTCCTCTAGCTATAACAGTGCTTTCTACCAGTTTCCCTGTCATGTCTAATAACTCCACTTTCATGGCCGTTTGGAAAGCATTATCCACCTGAATAGCCACTAACTCAGAAGCTGGATTAGGATATACGTTCATCTGAATTTTAGACATAGAACCCTCATTGATTTCGTTTGTTCCTGTATAAACGGTTGTAGTTTCATTTACAGCATTCACCGAACTGTTAGAGTAAGCCCCATAAAACGTAGGCCCCACGGCATAAGGATAGGCCGAATTATAACTTTCATCTACCGTACAGAAGTAGGCGTAAATTCCTTCAGGATATTCAGGTGTTACAGAAAACCTCCCATTATGCTCATCTAAATAATCTTCACCATCATTCAATATGAACTCATAATCTTCTCTAAAATAACCAAGCCTATAGGTGTCACTCACATTTGGTCCGTTATCTACACTCGTGCCATCTGCATGAGTAGTTCTTTCTGTAATATTTCTTAGCTGATAACCAGACTTCATTCGAGTAATCCCTCCAGTTCCGTTCACGTTCGTGAAGCCTAGAGCACCATAGATAGGATAACCATCATAAGCGAATCCTATTAACGGAGAATGAACCTCAGGATTAATTACATAAAGTCCATCGGCAGCATATAGATTACAGACATCGGAAACCTCTACTTGATCTAAATCAAATGCCGTTGGGTTTTGGTGGTGATGGTAATTCCCCATAGCAGGGTGTCCTTTAGCGCAGTCGAATCCTTCGCTTTCTGCAGGAATAGCATCCCTATTCCAGTCGTTTTCCGCACCCATACCTCCTGGGCATGGAGCGTTTCCTGGTCCGCCACAAAGAGCATTAGTGTTTGGATTCCAGGCTACGCCATCTCTGTAGTCGTATAAAGAGACACCGTTTATAAATACTCCTATAGTACCGGGAGTCGTTTCGGTATTATTCCCCGTGTTAGGTTCAGGATTCAGTGGAAATCTATAAACAGCGTTTTGATTGGTTGCTTGTGAAGGGTTTCCATCCTGAAATGGGCCCGTGGGGTAAGCTGGAACACCTGTACAAGTGATATATGCATAATCTTCAGAATACTCTACTTGTTGACAGTTTACCAGGATATTATTCCCCACTGCGGTGGAGTTTCCAGCGGCATAATAGCTTCCAGTTTCTGTAGTGTTTTGAAGCCATGATGTGATGGCTGGGTTCTGTCCGTAGCTTAACGAGATAGCCATAAACAGGATAGAGGTTAAAATAAATTTCATTTAGATGTAATTGATTTAGTTGATTTTTAAAATTTCAAGCGGGTAGTGGTGCTTTTTATTGAATACAAATTCTTTGTCGTTTAAGGTTAGCAGGAATGCAACTAAGTCTGTTTTCTCATCAGAAGTGAGACTAATAGGTTCTTTTAACTCTTCAGAGATAGCCGTTTTATCTGTTATCCCGTTCGTGTAATGGCTGATTACCTCTCTAATAGTAGAGAACCTTCCATCGTGCATATAAGGGAATGTGTAGCTAAGGTTTCTTAATGAAGGCACCTTGAATAGGAGGCTATCTTTGGCTAGCTTAGTGTGGTTGAATTTGCCATAATCATTAAGAGTAGAATCTATCTCTAGCCCATTCTTTTTAAACTGATAATTAGAAAAAAGGGGTTGGATATGACACGTATTACAATTTTTTTCAAATAGCCTTTTACCAGTTAGCTCTTTTGCTGTAAATTTTTCTTCCTTTCTCATCACTTTGTCATACTTGGAATTGGCAGAGATAAGTGTTAGTTGAAATTGAGAAAGCGCTTTTAACAAGTGTTCACCAGTAACCACGCTATCATTAAAAGCCTTCATAAATAAATCAGGGTAAATGGATGAGTTCTGGAGCTTGGAAATTACTGAAATCAACTCTTCTCCCATTTCTGATTTACTAGTTAAAGGAGCTAAAGCTTGAACATCTAAGTGATTTACTGCACCGTCCCACATAAAAGAAGATTGCCATGCTAGGTTGAATAATGCTGGCGCATTTCTCGTTCCTATTAGGTCACTTATGCCATGACTCAGTTCGTGGTCCGTATGTGCAAATGCATTGTAGGGAGAATGGCATGAAGCGCATGAAATGCTTCTGTCTTTAGAAAGGATAGGGTCATAAAAGAGTACTCTGCCTAGATTTATAGCTCCTTGGCTTAACGGATTTTTTTCTAAATCGTACGTTGGTTCAGGGAAATCTGCAGGGAATATTTCTATGAGAGATTCTTTATTTACTCCTAAACCAAAAGAAATAAAGAATAGCGATATGATGGAAATTAGAATTTTCATCTTTCACTAGAAATAGAATCACCTATAATTTTCAGGAGCTGGGTAGCATCTTCCCCAGGACTCATCACAGAATATAGAAAGGGAAGGTCAATTTCTTTAAAAAAGGAATCCAAAGGAATTAGAATGAATTTTTCTTTCCCTTTGGGCATTTTCAGAGATACTTCTGTCAATGAATTATTGGGGTAACTATAGCCTCCTAAATGAAATTGGAATTCATTTTTACGGGTCGGGCATAAAGCAGAAGACCCTTCTAATTTTAAGTTTATATACCCACTTTGCCAGCTCCAGTACATGCCTTTCATAGGGTCTAAATCACCCCCGTGTGCACCTGTTGAGTTGGTGGTGCTATCTACACCGATTTGAAAGGATATGCGATTAAATTCCTTAGCGGTAGAGAATCTTAATTTTGTAGTTTCTTTTTTCTCTGCGTCTATTAGAAAGTGTGTTTGCTTTAAGGAGTGAACGGAATCTTTTCCATTAAATAGGGTCACCGAAGAGATGTAAAATCGAAAAGCGTCTATTTGCAGACTGTCTTTTAAAGATTTAGAATACGTTTTCACACCAATTTCCAGAGGCTGATTTCCCAATGTAAATTCAAACGCCAAAGATTGTGATTGACTACTCATAGAATAACACGTATGCATCAGCACCAGAAGGAAGAGTGCTTTTATCATTTGCGTCCTTTATGTCTAGGAGGAGAAAATACGCGACTGATTTCTGTCATTAAATCATCGAAACGATCGATTTGATTAGGTTCACACAGGTCTTTTATATCTTTAAAATGGTTGTATTGTAGAGTCTCTATTTCGCTTTGCAACGCTCCGATTTCAATGCTTAAAACTTCTGGAGAAAACGCTTCGGCTTCCATTTGAAGAAGCATATAGAGTTGATTTTTTTTATCGAAAAGAAGCCCTTTTTTTTTCTTAATGACAGGACGATGAGACTCGATAAGTAAATCATACTCCTCTGTCTGATTTTTAGTCAGATCTAATTTTTCAATAATGAAATTTCGTGGATTATTCCTTTCGTGCTTTCCTGGTTTGTGCGAAAGAATAAAACCGATTAGAAAAAGATTACAAACGAGAAGCACGATAACGGAGAGAGTTAGAAATTTGGATTTATTCATAATCTAAGTATGTGTTTGTCTCAGTTATTAAGCTCGCTGAAATTTGATTCTGAGTTGTAGAGTTTAGCTCGGAAGTAACGAATACCTCTAAAGAAATTAAACATAAAAATACCGCCGCAGCGGCTCTTATGTAGTGCATAGGGATAATAGTTTCCTGCTCCAGCTTGGCGGTGATTTCATTAAAAAGAGAGCATCGTACCTCTACTTTTTTAATTCTAGTAAATAATTCTAATTCTTGCATGGGTGTTTGTTTGACGATTTTCAGCCTTAAAGTCCTTCGGTCTTCTCTATGAATTTCTTCAAGTTTACTTTAGCTCTAAAAAACAGAGCCTCCACAGCTTTTGGACTGAGCTTCATAATCTCTGCTACTTCGGCTGTTTTCTTCTGTTCTATTTTTAATAGTATTAACGCTGTTTTTTGATTTTCAGGCAGGCTGTTTATTTGGAGGAATAGTCTTTGAAGGTCTTCTTTGTCCTCTAATTGAACTCCAGGGTGGTCGAAATTAGCGATTTGAATAGTTGTTGAATCTATACTTTTCGCTTGAAAAAGCGCTTTCCTTTTATTTCTCTTTTGAGCCTTTAAAAAATCTAGAGAGGTGTTAATGGTAATTCTGTAAATCCAGGTTTTTAAAGAAGATTGATGCTTAAACTTAGTTATGTTTTTATGAACGGAGATGAAAACATCTTGTGTTATTTCTTCAGCATCCTGCGTGTTTTGCACATAAGATAGGGCCAGGTTAAATACTGCATGTTTATGGAGGGTATAGATTTCCTCTAGCGTCATATAAAGTTCAAAATTTAGGTGCTAAGATGAGAAGAATTAAAGCACTTTCTTTCAAGGCTTTTTATTATTCATGTAATACAAGCATTTTCTCGTGTCAAGTGTAGCTGAAGATTTAGTCGTCATTTGACGTTATTGTTCCAATTTCTACGCATAGAAGGGTGCCGATACAAATGGGGTATTGGATTGTGAGCCTGCAAGCTAAATTGATTGTTTTAGGGAGAGCCTCGGTTAACAGGCTTTTTATTATTGGCACCTTTTATGGAAGTAGCATGGTTCTGCTGGTTAAAATGTGGGTGAAATAACTTTAACAGAACCGCGTTAAGAATTTTACTGCAAAAAGGTATTACCACAACCAGTCCGAACTAAATTTAAAAGATTAAAACCGCTTAAAATCTATAATTAAATGGGGATTAGAATAGGAGTAATTTTATTAGTGTTATCTGCATGGGCCAATTCGATGTTAGCTCAGAAGACAGCCATAGACTATTCAGAATATTACGAGTACAATGAGGCGCTTAACTTTTTCGAAAAAGAAAAATTTGCTTCAGCGTTGCAAAATTTTGAAGCGACTATCTTATCCATCTCAGACCCTTATCAAGAAGTACGAGTAAATGCGGAATATTATAGAGGAGTCTGTGCATTATTCCTTCAGCATAAAGATGCTGAATTCCTGCTAGAGCGTTTCACTATAGAGCACCCAGATAGTCCGTGGGTTCAGAAGATTTACGTTCAAATAGGAGATTATAATTTTAAGAAGAGGAAATACAAAAAGGCCACTTACTGGTATAAGAAAGTAAAAGAATACAAGCTAAAAGGACAGGAAGAAATAGCATACAAGTACAAGAGAGCATATTCATATTTCTATGTGAATAACTACACCAAAGCTAAGCCAGGATTCTTCGAGATAAAGGATTTAGATTCTGAATACAAAGATGCGGCAACCTATTATTACTCACATATAGCTTATGAAGAAGCGAATTACCAAACCGCTCTTGATGGATTTTCTATATTAAAAAACAACCCATCCTTTGAGCCTATAACGCCATACTACATAGCTCAAATATATTTTCTTCAAGAAAAACATGATTTAGTGTTAGAGTACGCTCCGCCACTTATAGATGGAGAGCAAGTGAGTGTGGAGCGTGTACCTGAGATAGCTAGAATAGTGGGAGAGTCTTACTTTGTCAAAGATCGGTTTGATGAAGCGCTACCTTACCTGGAGTTATACCATAAGGAAACGCCTGAAAAGCATAAGGTACGCGCTGATTATTATCAGCTGGGATATGTTTATTATAGAAATAAATCCTATGAAAAAGCCCTTGAATTATTTTCCGAAGTTACAGATGAAGAATATGAAATGAGTCAGTTAGCCAATTATCACATGGCTGATTGTTATCTTAAGCTAGATCAAAAACCTTATGCCAGATCTGCTTTCAAGCAGGCTTTTGAGATGGACTTTGATGCAGAAATAAAAGAAGATGCGTTATTTAATTATGCCAAGCTTGCTTTTGAATTAAGCTATAATCCATTCCATGAAGCCATAGTAGCTTTCGAGGGGTATATTGAGGATTATCCAGAGTCAGAGAGAAGTGAAGAGGCGTATGAATTCCTGTTGAATGTGTATATGAAGTCCAAAAACTATGAAGCAGCGTTAAATAGTTTAGATAGGATTTCTAATAAGGATCAGCGAACTAAAGAAGCTTACCAGATAGTTACTTTTAATCGTGCTGTAGAGCTTTTTAATCAGAAAAAATATGATGAGAGTGCCACTTATTTTAATAAAGTAAACACCTATTCTGTAAATCAAGATTTAATAGCAGAAGCCATTTACTGGAAAGCAGAGTTAGCTTATAAGCAAGGGGATTATCAGAGAGCAGCGAACATGTTCACTGACTTCTTACTTGAGCCTGGCGGTTTTAATTCAGACTGGTATGATGATGCTTATTACAATGCGGGTTACTCTTATTTCAAACTAAAAAACTATGGACAGGCATTAGGTATGTTGAGAAAATTCTCTGACAATTACAGCGGAGATGACTCTAGAAAATTAAATGACGCTTACCTAAGAATCGGAGATTGTTTTTACGTAGATAAGAAATACACACAAGCCATAGGTTTTTATAATAGAGCTATAAGCTTAAATGAACTAGGTAGCGATTATGCGATGTACCAAAAAGCGATTTGTCAGGGTTTATCGGGAGATACAGATTCTAAAATCAGTACGCTAAATCGAATTATCAATAGTGATAGTAAGGGTCGATATGTATTGGACTCGAAATTCGAAATAGCTGAAACCTATAGAATCATTGATAATGATACTAAGGCTTTAGAAACGTACTTGGGTATAATTGAAACTAATCCGAGCAGTCAGTACGCTAAAAGATCATTGAAAAACATTGTGTTTTTGCACCGCAGACAGGGAAATAACACAGAAGCTTTAGCTGCGTTTGATCAGATAGTAGACAAGTATTCTTCAGACAAAGTGATGAATGAGGCGCTTCAGTTGGTAAAAGATATTTATATCCAAGAAAGAGGTCTTTCAGCATATAATTCATTAGTAACAGGAAACCCAATATTAGATATCACTACCGCTAGTATAGATAGTACAGCTTATCAAGTAGCGCTAGATAGTTATTTCGATATGAGCTATTCTAAGGCTAAAGATTCATTTGAAGAATACATTGGCCAGTTCACCCCAGGTTTGTTCTCAGTAGAAGCACATTATTATTTAGCTGAAATTTATTTCGAAGAAGGGGCGAAGACCAAAGCTCTGGCCAACTATAACTTTGTGATAACACAGCCCGTTTCCGAGTATTCAGAAGGGTCACTAAAAACTGCAGCGACCATTAACTTTAATAATAAATACTATGATGCGGCATTAAATAATTATATAGAATTAGAGGGAGTAGCGGTGCAAAAGATGAATCTGCTAGAAGCAGAAATTGGTCAAATGAGGTGCTATTATGAGTTGATGAGGTTTGATTACGCATTAGACTATGCCCAGCGAGTTCTAGATAATGGGGATACTCCTGTGGAGATAAAGAATCAAGCTTATATGATCAGGGGAAAAATAAGGTACGACAAGGGGAATTATGATGAGGCTTACTACGATTTTAAAGAAGTTCAAAAGGCCGTGTCGCTTTTAGGAGCAGAGGCTAAGTATTATATGGCTCAAATAGCCTTTGATAAAGGAGCTTATAAGAACTGTGAGAAAGAAGTTTTTGAGCTAATAGAGAACTTTAGCGCTTACAGTAAATATAAGTTTGAAGGGTTTCTTCTGTTAGTAGAAGCTTATGTAGCGCTAGAGGATATCTTCCAGGCTAAAGCTACACTCAATGCACTTATCGAAAACGCCAATGAAGATTGGGTAAAAGAACGTTCGAGAGCTAGGTTAGTTGAGCTCGAAGCCATAGAAAAAGCGGCATTAGAGCAGGGGGAGGATAATGATGTGGAAATAGAATTATTTGATGAGGAATAAAAATAATAGAACTATGATAGTAAACAGTATACATAAGAAGTTCCTAGTGGTTTTAGGCGGTTGTTTTTTCTTCTGCAGTTCTATGGTATTAGCCCAGCAGGATGCAGAACAAGATATAGATCTTAACGTGGTTATTCAGGGAAACGCAGAGTTATTCCTAAATGACGCTAATAAGGTGTCTAAAGTTCCTAAAGTTATAGAGTCTTCAGTAGAGTTGACTCCTATGGTGTATAGCTTGATTCCAAGAAAGCCAACCCAGAAAATAGATTTAAAGCCTGTGCCTGCAGCTAAAGTTACCATAGACAAACCATTGCCTAAACTGTTTAGGGCCTATGCTAAAGGAGCTGTAGGGACTAAGTTCACCGGGCTGGGAGAGCTTAGGTTTATGGATGGTTATAATAGAAACGGAACGTTTGATTCACACATAAAGTACTTTACGAGTGATGGCTTCGTGAGTCAGGCAGACTCTATAGCCGATTCATTCTCAGACCTATCTATAGGTGTGACAGGCAAACGGTTTCTTAAAAAACACTCCATGGGAATAGCGGTGGATTATGACCGTGAAAAAATTCATTATTACGGATATGATCCAGAGGTGTTTCCGGAAAATTTCGAAGTAGATGATAAAAGAATTTATAAAACTTTTAGTGTTGGAGCAAATATGAGAAGCTATCAGCGAGACACTACTAAAATGAACTACCGAGGATCGTTTGACTTTAAGCAGTTTTCAGATAATGTGAAAGGAGTAGAGAATAACTTCATCGTAGGAGTGAATCTAAATAAATTTGTAGAGACAGAGAACTATGCATTAGGTGTGGATATAGATTATAATCAGTTCAAGCATGATGGTTTTCGCCCTGAAGCAGAGTTAAAACATGCGAATACGGTCTTTACCTTAAACCCTACAGTTACTACGCACAGAAACGGGTTAATGGTAAAAGTAGGAGCTAAGTTAACCGCCAATGCTACTGATGGAACTCAGCTAAAAGCATATCCAGATGTAGAAGCTAGATACAGCCTGTTTGACGGTATATTTATTCCTTACGCTGGGTTAGGCGGTGAGCTTCATAAAAACAGATATAGAACCATAGCTCAAGAAAATCCTTTTGTTCAGAGCTTTTTAGTGGATGATTTGGTGAATAGTGACGTACTCAGAAATACCAATGAGAAGATAAATATTTATGGCGGAATCAGAGGGAATATATCGTCTGATATGAGTTTCAATGCTAAAATTTCTAGAGCCTCGTTCGATAATTTTATTTATTATGCCAATGATTCACTAGTCACTAAAGGGAATAGATTTAGAACTGAGTATGGAGATTTAACGCGAACGACCATTACGGGGGAGTTGACTTACAATGCGGGCGATAAGATTAAGTTTTTCGGAAGAGGCGACTTTTTCATTTATGATGAAAGAAAAGCAGTGGAAACTACAACTAATCGAGAACCAGAAGAAGTCTGGAATCAGCCTAATAATAAGATAGCCATAAGCGCTAGTTATAACATAGAGAAGAAGTTGATCGCTGAGCTAGAGATAGCTGCGCTGGGAAAAAGAAGAGCTAAGTCTTTAGTGGAGATTGTAGAGCTCACTTCCGAGGATACGGGCGGAGAGTTCGTTACGGATGGGAGTAATAGCTACTACGCCTATACATTAGATCCATTTGTAGATGTCACTCTAAAGGGGGAGTATAGATATACGAAAAGGCTATCTGTTTTTGTTCAGATAAATAACATGATAGCGGGAAAGTATCAGCGGTTTAATGCTTATCCAGTGCAGCGGTTTAATCTTATGGGAGGAGCCACGTATAGCTTTTAAAAGAGCGGTCTATGCCTTAAGTTCTAGACTTTTTGTAGCGCCATTATTAAGTAGAAATTTTCATTGTGAATAACTGTAAAATTATGTGGAAAAGCCCGCATATTTACTAGCGTTGCAACGCTGCTTTACCCCCTGAATTCCGTATCTTTACCCTATAGAATAAACTGCTGTGAACGCTGCGGTTTTTCACGTTAATGCGATTAAGATTTTAAGACATATATAATGAGCGAAGAACCAAAAAAAGGATATGACGCCAGTAGCATCCAATCCCTAGAGGGAATGGAGCATGTAAGGTTAAGGCCTTCCATGTATATAGGTGATGTAGGCGTAAGAGGTTTACACCATTTAGTGTATGAGGTAGTAGATAACTCCATAGATGAAGCTATGGCCGGTTACTGTGACACTATTCATGTGACTATTGAAGAAGGAAACGCAGTAAAAGTAATCGATAACGGTAGGGGTATTCCTATCGGTATGCATAAGAAAGAAGGAGTTTCTGCCCTAGAGGTCGTAATGACTAAGATAGGTGCAGGAGGGAAGTTCGATAAGGACTCCTACAAAGTTTCTGGTGGATTACACGGAGTAGGTGTGTCTTGTGTAAATGCACTTTCTAAAGACCTAAAAGCAGAGGTTTTTAGAGATGGGAAGCATTACATGCAGGAGTACCAGAAAGGAAAAGCATCTTATCCGGTTAAGGAGATAGGAGATTCTGATTACAGAGGAACTCAAGTGATCTTTCAGCCAGACGATTCGATTTTCGAAACGGTAGAATTCAATTATGACACTCTCGCGACTAGGTTAAGGGAGCTATCTTTCTTAAATAAAGGACTTCGGTTAACGCTTACTGACGAAAGAACTCCAAATGAAAATGGAGAGCATCCTACAGAAGAATTCATTTCAGAAAGAGGGCTGCAAGAATTCGTAGAATATATAGATTCTACTAGAGAGCAGCTTATGTCTCAGGTAATTCATATTACAGGAGAGAAAAATGGTGTGCCAGTGGAGGTCGCTATGACTTATAACACGTCATTTAATGAGAATATCCATTCTTATGTAAACAATATAAATACACATGAAGGTGGAACTCACCTTTCAGGATTCAGAAGAGGGTTAACTAATACACTTAAGAAGTATGCAGAAGCTTCGGGTATGTTGGATAAATTGAAATTTGAAATAGCTGGTGACGATTTTAGAGAAGGGCTTACAGCTGTAGTTTCTGTAAAAGTAGCAGAACCTCAGTTTGAGGGTCAGACCAAGACTAAGCTTGGTAACAGAGAAGTAACAGCTCCAGTTTCACAAGCGGTAAGTGAAATGTTATCAGATTATCTGGAAGAAAATCCTTTAGATGCTAAACAGATAGTAACGAAAGTAATTATAGCTGCTCAAGCTAGACATGCTGCTAAGAAAGCCAGAGAGATGGTGCAGCGTAAGAATGTGATGAGTGGAAGTGGACTTCCAGGAAAACTATCAGATTGCTCTGAAAAAGATCCTTCGCTATGCGAAGTTTACCTCGTCGAGGGAGATTCGGCAGGTGGAACGGCTAAGCAGGGAAGAGATAGAATGTTCCAAGCTATTATGCCATTAAGAGGTAAGATTCTTAATGTAGAAAAAGCGATGCCACATAAGATCTTCGAGAATGAAGAGATTAAAAATATCTACACAGCATTAGGTGTAAGATTAGGAACTGTAGAGGATGCCAAGGCACTTAACTTGGAAAAGTTAAGATACCATAAGGTGATTATAATGTGTGATGCCGATGTAGATGGTAGCCATATAGAAACGCTAATCTTAACATTCTTCTTCCGCCACATGAGAGAGTTGATAGAGAATGGTTATGTATACATAGCTACTCCACCACTTTATTTAGTAAAGAAAGGACAAAAGAAATCATACGCTTGGGATGATGATCAAAGAGATAGATTAGTACAAGAATTCAAAGGTTCAGGAGAAGAAAGAAGTGTAGGAATTCAACGTTACAAAGGACTTGGAGAGATGAACGCAGAGCAGTTATGGGATACTACCATGAACCCTGAGTTTAGAACGTTACGTCAAGTGAATATAGCCAATGCCTCTGAAGCTGATAGAGTATTCTCTATGCTCATGGGAGATGAGGTTCCACCGAGAAGAGAGTTCATAGAAAAGAATGCTAAATACGCTAACATAGATATATAATTAGCGAGCACATAAAATAGTTAAAGCCAGTTCTTTTAGAGCTGGCTTTTTTGTTTTAAAGTGTATTTTTAGCGTTGCAATAAGACAATAAATGACCAAAACATTAGACCTTCTTTTTAAGATTTTTGGTGTTCCGTGGTTTGAGTTGGTGCCTTTTTTTAGCAGCAGTTCTTTTGGACGACTACTTTTCTAGCATTGGGTATGGGCACGATGTTGAAATGGAATCAGTAATGACTGAGGTGAAGTGTTTTGATAAGTAAAAGTCCCATAAGTTTTCTGACCAGACTTGTTGGAAGTTCTTCAGTCAGATTTGGCGCCTAGTTAATTAAACAGATAAAACGAGTCGATAGTTCATTCATATGTTATTGCTAATTAGTGTAACTGCAGTAGACTTCTGTGCTCTACTGATTCACATACCTATACAAGTCTTGTTTGAGGTTTAAATCGGCATAAGCCTATAGGGACACTCATGAAGTAGGCGATGTCGTAGTTATAGCTTATTAGATTAGGCAATAGCCTAGATCTTCTTACCACCTTCCATCTACTTTCAGCAGATTCGTTTTTTTCTTAAGCGTTCTAAGTGTAATGAAAATAACAAATGAACCTAGGGTGAGCCATATCCACCATGAGTTTACTAGAAATTCTATGCTAAGAGTTTTGTAAAGCAAATAGTTCTTTAATACGTTCAGTAAAAGAAACGAGATAAACACAGCGAAGAAGCCGTTGTATTCTCTCTTTAGAACATTCTTTAATGAAAAAGACATACTAGCATTAGACCATTTGCTGAGTTTAGGGATGAATGCTGGAGTTTTCTCAGCCCAATTAAGATAAGTATGTCCAAATTTCTTTCTAAGGAAAAACTCTTCTGCAAACATGATTCTCTCATAGTACAACCAGAATAATAACACCGTAAATGCGCTAAACCACCAGCTTCCTACATAAATCACTATTCCTATCCACATAAAAAAGTTTCCTACATATAAAGGATGTCTTACTGTGCTGTAAATTCCTTTGGTGTTTAATACTTCAGCTACTTGTCCAGCTTTAGTATTCCTACCCGAGGTAGACTTAGGAGTGAAACCTACAGTGATAGCTCTAATTAACTGACCAAACAAACTAATTCCTAGACATATCATACTCCAGCTAAAGCTATCATGGGGCACGTCTGTAGTCTCTGTTAGTAAAATTACAGCCACAGCCATGGCGTAAAGAGCCAATGGAAGAAAACTTCGCCATCTAAAAAGCCAGTTACCAGACTTATCAAATTCTTCTATTAATGCCATGAGGATGAGATTTATTTTGTCGACAAATGTATTAAACTAATGCCGTACTATTTTACTTAGATGTGCTGCTGCTATAATAATCGATTAATTAAATTAAAACTCAGACGAAGGAGGTGTATTGTTATATTAACTACATTTGACTTACCTAAGTAAATTCTAAATTGTACAGGCTTACCGTCTATATTTTTCTATGCATTTTTATGCATTGTGCTTTCTCTAGTTTAGGGCAAGAGGAAGAAAGATACACTGTAGTGGTTAATCTATACCAGCCTGTTTCTTCCTCAGAAAGTCAACTTTTAGAAGAAATATTATTATCTCAAATCGAGTATTATATTATAGAGAATACTTCATGGCAAGATGGAAAAATAATATTTCCGCTTAGCTCGAAAAAGATGGTGAGTAAATTGAATGAGTTGGTGGAAAATGACATTCAGTTTTATGACTATGAAGCGTTGGATGACTTTAAGGGTTTTTCAGAGACTGTAAAAAAGAAAATAGAGAATATTACTGCCGCAGAATTTAACGCTAACCTGAGAGGCTCTCTGGGTCAAAAACAATTAAAGCAGAATGAATTAAATCATCAGTTAAATGAGTTGATTTCGATTATAAAAACAGAGTTATATGTTTTTGGAGAAAAAGACGTACTGGTAAATTCTACAGAAATTTATCCAAACCTAACCAGTCAAGAAAAGGAAGAGTTAATAAAACAAATAGAAGAATTTAAAGACGGTGATTTGCTGAGTTCTATAGAGCTTTCTTATACTGAAATGAAGGCCGAAGATGAATCTGGAATATTTATAGGCGCACCAAGGAAAGAGGACTTGGCAGATAAGATATTAAATATGCTAGCAGCTAATGCACAAAGGTTAGAGCGTTTAGAGTCGGAATTAATTCAGCTTCAGATAGGTGGGGTAAGTGAAATCCCTGTAGTAAATTATGAGAATGATTTGAAGCTGTTAAGTCAGCTTCCTGAGTCTATGGATTTCTATTTTAATTCGGGTAGTACTTGGTTGTCTTCAGGAACCTTACTCCAGTTAAATGAGGTAGTAGAAATTCTAGCCAAAGCACCTTCTGTAAAGGTCGTTATAACAGGTTATGCGGATAAGACAGGAGCGGAGCAAACGAATCTAAAATTGTCTAAAAAACGTGCTCAGGCTATTAAGTACTTTATGAAAGAGAGCGGAATGTCTAAAGATAGATTCATTATTAATTATTATGGAGCTTCTAAATCTGAAGGCTTTAGTAATGAAGATAGGCGAGTGGAAATCAAATTTTTCATTTAGAAATCTGAACTAATATCATCCCGAAATTAGGCTGATGAAAATAATTTGTATAGGCAGGAATTACGTAGACCATACTAAGGAATTGAATAACCCAATTCCTAGTGAGCCGATTTTTTTTTTAAAACTTGACTCCTCTATTCTGCCTAGCCGCACAGCTTTTTACATTCCCGATTTTTCTGATGAGGTGCACTTCGAGGTAGAATTGGTCTATAAAATCTGCAAACTGGGAAAGCATATATCAGTAAAACACGCAGAACGTTACTATGATGAGATTGGTCTAGGAATCGACTTTACTGCTAGAGATGTCCAGTCTGAACTAAAGTCAAAAGGTCATCCATGGGAAAAGGCCAAGGCATTTGATGGATCAGCTGTGATTTCTCGTCATTTTTTTCCGAAAAGCCATTTTACTGATTTAAATAATATAAAGTTCTCTTTAAACCAGAATATAGAAACTGTTCAAAACGGAAATAATAGTGATATGATTTTTGATATAGATACTATCATTAGTCATGTTTCTCAGTACATGACTCTAAAGATGGGTGATCTTATTTTTACAGGTACACCAGCAGGAGTGGGGAAGGTTTATGAAGATGATGTGCTAAAAGGGTTTATCGGTGATAAAGAAATGTTTAAGGTGAACATAAAGTAAGGCGCTGCTAAATGCCTGTCTTGGAGATGGGAAATAAAAAAAAGCGACTCCCATAAGAAGTCGCTTTTCATTTAAAATTTTAGTGCAAAGCTTACTCCTTCACGAATTGAACTTGGTGAAATACTCCATTAGCATTTATTCTGGCTAAATAGGTTCCTGCAGAAATATCTGCAAGTTTTATTCTATTGTCCTTAACTAAAATGCTCATTACTATCCTTCCACTTAAATCTAGAATTTCAATAGGGAAACTATTGAAGTTCATGTTTGACGATATGTTTAAGAAGTCAGAAGTAGGGTTAGGGTAAACATTAAATTCTTCAGCTAGTACTTCCTGAACGCTAACGACATCACCTTCTATTTCTACTATGTTTAGGGTGTTATTGGCATACACATTATTTAAAGTAGTAACTATTCCAGATGGCCAGTTAATAGTAACTGACTCCACGATTTCATCTTGTCCAAGACCAAAATGAGCTGTAAGCATACTCATGTTTCCGAATCCATCTCCACTTTTAATATCTCTAATTTGAGTACCGAGATTACTTTCTATAGTCACTCTAGCTCCGATTCCGTTCTTATTACTTTGTACTCCGATTGGATTTATTTTCAGGTAATTATTTCCTTCACTTTGATTAAAATAAATCGCCCCTCCGAATGGGCTTACTATATCTAAATATCCATCATTGTTAAGGTCTCCAACAGGTCCGTTATTGACGGCTGTATTAGAGTGAGTGAATGTCATATCTCCGTTATTAAGTAGCATGGTGGTGCCGCTAATGTCGATGTCTACATAGCCATCATTATTATAATCATGGCATACATGCTCTATGCCTGTGGGCATAGAAGCTAAAATTCCTGTTTCGGTAGTTATATCTATGAATATTCCATCATCGTTTCTCATCATTTTATGGCTTCCGTTACTCGTAGAGCTAGCTCCTATGAATACATCCATATCTCCGTCATTATCATAATCAGCCCATGCACTAGACCAGGTCTGAAGATTATCAGCAAGACCTACTTCTTCTCCTACCTCTGTGAATGTGCCATCACCGTTATTTCTATGCAGTTGGTTAATGTTTTCAGGTACATCACCTCCTCTGCACTTAGCTATGAACATGTCAATAAGTCCATCATTATTATAATCTGTCCAAACAGATCCGTAGTTACCTCCGTTTGGAGTTTCTCCTAATCCACCTTGGATATACTCAAACCCACCGGCTCCATCACTAAGCATGTAAACATTTGGTGCTACATCATGACACATATAGGCATCAAGGATTCCATCATTATTAATATCTACCATATTTCCTCTTTGACAGAAAACATATTCATCTGTAGCCCATTCGGTGAATGTAGCTCCATCATCTGATCTTAACATTAATGAAACTCCGCCACCGCCCCCATACATGAGGTCGTTCATTCCGTTATTGTCTAAGTCTCCAGCAGCTATGCTCCATGAGGGACTGTTTTCAGGTGTTGGTCCTTCTATATTTCCTGATAAGAATGTTCCATTTTCTTGCTGGTACGATACAGTAGCCGTAGCGCCTGATACACTTACAATATCGTCTAGGAAATCGCCATTCATGTCTACCACACAGTCTCCTGTAATTACATTAGGTAGTGTTGTAGCTTCGAATGTTATAAGCGTTTCAGGAGTGTCATCACCACCACCGTCATCATTTGGATCTACATAGTTTTCTACATCATCTTCATTTCCTATATAAAACTCACCAGAATTAGTTGTCCATTGATCATCGAAAACGATGAAGTAAGTAATTCCTTCTTCAGCTTCAAAAGTTAGGTCTGAAGTATATCCTGTTCCTCCATCGTCATTTCCAGCTACACATGTTAGCGAGCTGCATGCTCCGGTTAGGATGTTTAATCTAGAATCCCAGTTACCGTTCTGGCTAAGGCTGGAAGTAACTAATAAAGTTTCATCTTCCTCTGCTGTGTAGTAATACCAATTAACTGACTCACCTATTAATAGGCCTGCACATTCCAGATCATTAGATACTTCACCTATAAGAGTTTCACATTCATGTGTGCCTTGAGAGACTTCCAAAGCCTCTTCGCAAGAGTTTTGAGCTAGCATAAGTCCATGTGAGAGGACCAATGTAAATATTAGTGAAATTTTTTTCATTTGGTTTAAGATTTATAATTATTACTCACAGTTTATTTCTAATTCATTTATCCACTCACCAATTAAGTCTACACTTTCTTGATGAATGATAGTTCTTCCCATTAAAGGCATTCTCTGTGATACTTCTGTAGTGTTCATCCTATAAAACATCATTGACCTAGCAGCATTTCCAGGAGCTACTACATAAGTTTGAAATGGATCTATAGGCTCTGCAGGTTCTATGCACAGGCCTAAGTTTTCCATTAAAAGAGTTTCATTCCATGCAAACCGCATAGGTCTGTAACTGCAGTGACTATCTTCTCTATGACAGTGTGCACAGTTCATATCTAAATAAGCTCTTACTCTATCTAATTTTGGTAGATTTTCATCAGTCCAGTCGGCTACTGTTTCTACGCTGGTAGGAAGGTCATCTTCTAAGAGACCGAAGTCTACCCATTTTTCAAGTTGGTTCATAGCACCGTCAGAATAGGAGTATGTTTTATTCAGGTTTTGCGGTTTAGGGCCTATTGGGAGAGCGTCATTGGTTCTTTTATGACAGGTGAAGCACTCTGTTTCAGAAGGGATTCTGTAAGTGAGTGAAATAAGTTCACCGTCATCATTAATAAACTCTAAATCTCTATTCTGTCCGTTTAAGTCAAACACAGCTTCTTCTTGGTCATCGTTCCAGATGTAATCAGCGAATTTCCATTCTCCATTCAGTTTATAAAGAAGTCTAGTTTCTATTAGCTGAGTCTCATTAATAGGTTGAACATTTTCGTAATAGAAGGTTTTAATAATGATAGTCTCATCTGGCATATCCAATAATTCGCTGTCTACATTATAAGTAGCTTTAGCGTCTTCGGGCATCCAAATAAATCTTTTTTTATGGGCGTAATCTGAGAAAAGAGGGGTGATTACATCATAAGGCAGAATATCATCTGTTACATTTTGCTCTTTCATGTCTCCTATGAAAAAGCCATAATCAGATAAGTTTGGCAGAGGGAATTGGTTGAAATTGAATTTACCTTCAACTGGAGTAATGCAGTCTTCAGGAAGCATGTCATCATCTCGCTTACATTTTGTAAGCGTGAAGATAACGACCAATACGGTTGCCAAAACTAGCCTAATCCGGTTCATTATTGCTGGTGTGTCTATTTAAGAGAACTACTCTTAGTGAGTAAGACTAAGTGGGCGGTACTATAGTTGCTTGGGTCTTTTCTAAAAAAAAACAATCAAGATCGAACCAGTAAAATGCAATACACCGTGAAGTTACTTAGTCGTAATAGGAAAGGATTGAAGAGAATAAAAAAAAGCCGCTCTTTTAAGAACGGCTTAGTGCCCAGAGCGGGACTCGAACCCGCACGTCCATAAGAACACATGGCCCTCAACCATGCCTGTCTACCAATTTCAGCACCTGGGCAGGTGACTTTTACTCTCTGCTCTAATCAGAGTTTTACCGTAATGCAAAATATAAAAAAAGCTCCAACTAATGTTGAAGCTTTTAGTGACCCCTCTGGGGTTCGAACCCAGGACCCTATCCTTAAAAGGGATATGCTCTACCAGCTGAGCTAAGAGATCAGTCTCTTTTTTTGAGAGTGCAAATATAATAGGGTAACCTTGAATAAAAAAAGGAAAAGTCCAACTATTTATTTAATTTTTTAAATAGCTCATTAGCTTGCGTTTGGAGCTCTTTTAAATTCTTTTTCTCTATCAAACAAATATCGGTATGTCGCTAGAGTTCTATAAACAGTAGCCTCCGAATTTTCGCATACTTTTATCATTTTCGGATTAAAGTCCCCTATCCAAGTCATAACAGTTTGGTTGTACCTCCCTTGTGGCACTATGTTTTCTACGCCAAACATAATTAGAGCAGACTCGATTCCTTTTCCATGATAATCTCTATCTACACCGAAAACGATTCCTACCATCGTGCTTGGCGTTTTTTTCCACCTGTGATATAAGAATTTAAGCTTTCCTATGAGATTTAAGTTTCCATTGATGTATTTAAAAATATCGTTTAGCTCAGGAATGTTAATATGGAATCCTATTGGTTTTTCACCGTCATAAGCGAAAATCAGGATATCTCTGTCCATAATTGGTTTAAGGGATTTCATTGTTCTCTGAGCTTGTGCTCTTTTCATGGGAGAGAATCCATGATGACCACCCCACGCGTTATTATATACAGTCAGAAAATCATCACCAATTTTTTCTAGTGACTTTCCTCTGCAGTTACTCACTGAGTAGTTTTTTTCGGGATCTATAGAGTTTCGTTTTCTGTGAAATACTTCTTGCATAGGAACATGCATATCTCTATAGTATACGAGCTGTTTATAATATATTTGGAACCCGTACTCTTCGAGAAATTCTTTATAATATTTTGGATGGTGATTCATTCCATACGTATTCTGGTCAGTGAAATTTTCTATCAAAGTTCCCCAGAACATGTTTTTCTCACCGAAGTTCACTATCCCATCCATAGCTTCAATTCCATCAGATGCAAGCCATTCTTTGGCCGCATCTAGGAGTTTAAAAGCGACTTCCTTATTATTTATGGACTCGAAAAACCCGATTCCTCCCGTGGGCTGTTCCATTCCTTTCGAGTACTTTTTTTCTATAAAACAGGCTATTCTGCCAGAAATAACATTATCCTTTCTAATTATCCATCGGATGGCCTTTCCAGCTTCAAAAGCTTTGTTTTTAGTAGGGTTAAAGATTTTAGCAATGTCTTGTTTTACATAGGGAACAAAGGACGGTAGGTCTTTATAGATTTCGGAACCGAATTCTAACCAAATTTTTGCTGTCTTTTTATCAGTTACTTTTATTAATTCTAGCATACAATGAGTTTCTAAACGGGGCGAAGTTAGCTAAATAAATT
>MDTF01009784.1_pt1 | contig 28916 bp, 27 predicted proteins | sample 811191 | NCBI WGS metagenome assembly MDTF01 (sample SAMN05326649, study PRJNA326480) | marine metagenome | isolation source: seawater | place: Southern Ocean | collected 2011 | reverse complement strand
TATTTGGGACTGGAATAACGGAGATAATACACAAACAACAACTGTAGTTAATACAGCTGGAATCTATAGTGTAATTGTAGCGGATGCAATCGGATGCACTGGTTACGATACTATTAACCTTGTTATGCAAGCCATTCCAGTAGTAGATTTAGGAAATGACACTGTAATTTGTGAACATCAATCAGTAGTACTCGACGCAAAAAATATTGGTCAAAATTTTTTATGGAACTCAGGAAATACTTCACAAACTATCGTGGTTGAAACAGAAGGGTTATACAGCGTTGAAGTAATGGACGACATTGGTTGTTTTGGTGCCGATGAAATTTATGTTACTAAAGAATTTATCGAAGATCCTTACCTAGAAAAAGACCATTTAATTTGTGAAGGAACTTCAATGATTTTGGTGCCAGATTTACCAAAACTTTACAAAATAAATTGGGCATTAGATTTAAATAATTCATCATTAGAAGTAAGTAAAACAGGCGCATATTCGAGTTATGTAGAAAGTGAGTATTGTAGAGATACTTTTATTGTAAACGTTACGAAAATAGATACTCCAGATGCTTATATAGTTGATTTAAGAGGTGAAGAGAATTACTGTTTTGATACTGAATCAACTACCTTAATGATTTCAACTAAAGACGCAAGTGATGAATTTAGCTGGAATGATTTTGGACGATCAGATGAAGTTTTAATAGAAGAGGCGGGTGATTTTAATGTTACTGTTTCGAACGCCCATTGTTCATCAGTTTTCACGCATAAAGTTGAAGATTACTGCGAGGGGAAATTTTTTATACCAAATGCTTTTACTCCTGGCGACGGGAATGGATTAAATGAAGTCTTCATGCCGATTTCAAATGGACATGTGGATGGATATGATTTTCGAATTTACAACCGTTGGGGAGTTCTAATCTTCAAAACGAACATACAAGGAGAAGGTTGGGATGGGAACGTAAATAATCGCCTTGTCCAGGTTGATGTGTATATTTACCGAATTGGTTATAACTACATCTCCGAATCGGGAGGGATAGAGCGCGAAGAGCAGGTAGGAAAGGTTACCTTGTTAAGGTAATAAAACTCATGATTTCAAATTATTGTGTAAAATATTCTGTTTTTTTTCGAATTTAGCCTACGACCAAAAAGGTTTAAATATTGGTTTTAAGCTAAGTTTTATTCTTCACAATATAAGTAGTATATGTTTTTGGGAGCCAGTTTTTAAGGTTCTCTCTGTAAAACAGGAAATCCAAAATTATGATGTGAATTGGTTACTGTATTAAGCTAGAGGATAAAATTTATTTACTAAAATAAGTGCTTGATAAGAGTTGTATATGGCAGTAAGTAATTAAATATATATGCACTAGGTAGTTTTTTCATGTAAGTTCTCACTACAAATAGTATTTAATTTTAATTGCCTAGAGGATTCGGTGCTATTTATTAGCTAGTATATGATTTATCGACTCTTTTTTTATTGGTTGCAGGGCTTATGTTAGCAATGTTAAAAATGGAGTGATTCTGTAATAAAGAATAAAAGTAATGAGTGAAAGTTAATCAACTTTACCAATCCTTTTTTCAACAGACTCCCTTTTGCTCTTAATTAAATCCGTTTTGTTTTTATTGAAATCCATGTTCATTGTACAATAAATTCGATCAGATATAGGATCCATGATTGCGTATGCATCTTTTACAATATCTAACAATTCTGGAACTGTATCAGCTTCTACAATTGTTCCCATAGGAGAGAATTGGTATTTGAATCCTGAGTTTTTGATGTGTTCAATAACTTTACTAACATATTCTCCAATATGGTCACCTTTATCAACAGGGAAGATGGCAAAATTCATGATTGCTGACATAATTCAAAAAAGTTTAAAATTGAATAAATATTGTAGAGTAGGACTTATAAAAATATAATATTTTTTAGGATTAACCTAAGTCATTTAAGTTAACAGTTTGCAATTGGTTTTACAGCCAAAAAAAAGGTCGGTGATAATTTCTATATTTTCATTTATTATTAATAATAATCAACAAAATAAACAATCTTGTAGCTATTAATTAGTTCCTTTGCCTATGTCTTATTTGCACTCTGTATTATATCCAGCTATTAAAGTTAGTAATAGCAAGTTAGAGAAAGCACTTCTTAATAAGACTATACTTATTTCGGGAGCCTCCTTTGGTATAGGTAGATTGTTAGCTGAAAAAGTAGCATTTCCAAAAACTAAAATATTAATACTCGGTAGAACAGAAGAACAACTAAAAGAAGTATGTTCTAACATCAATAAAAAAGGCGGGAACGCAATTTATTTTGTTGGTGATTTAAGGGAAAAGGAAACCACAAAAAAACTATTGGATTTACTCAAAAAAGAAAATATTTTAGTTGATATTTTTGTGAATAATGCAGGGAAATCGATTAGGAGATCCGTTTATGAATCAATCGATAGGTTTCATGACTTTACGCGCACAATGGATTTGAATTACTATGCACCTGTTGAATTAATTTTATTTTTACTTTCTGGACTAAGTAAGAGAAAAGGACAGATTATTAATATTTCTTCTATAATTGTCTTACTTCCTTCAATTCCTTTATGGTCTGCTTATCAGGCTTCGAAAGGAGCATTTCATATTTGGTTTACATCAATTAAACCCGAATTAAATTTAAAAGGTGTTGCAACCAATAATATTTACTTGCCATTGGTGAAAACAAGAATGATTGCTCCAACAAAAAACTTTAATAATTTGCCAGCTATGGATCCAGAGCAAGCGATGAGAATTATTAGTAATTCTATTATAAAGCGGAATTACAATTATAAACCTTGGTGGATAGTGTTATTAAAACCTTTAATCCAGATCTTTAAAAAGCCTTTTTTTAAAGCTACAATTATGAAATATAAACCTGTTTAATAACATTTAATTTATCTATAAATTTAATATTTATTTGCAACATCTAGTCTTATTATCAAGGTTAAATAAAGGATGAATTCTATGTTTTTATTTGCCAAACCCTTCATTGACGCCCAATCCAAAAAGAGCAAAATCGAATTTAACAGGGTCGTTGGGGTCAATTTCTCGTAGTTGAGCAGTAATTTCATTAACCGCCTTCCAGTCGTTTTGTTTTCTTGTTAGTAAACCTAGAGATCTACTAACATTTCCTGTGTGAACATCCAGAGGAAGGTGCAGTTTTGATGTTGGTATTAATTCATTCCAGATACCCAAATCAACACTTTTTCGATCTTTTCTAACCATCCATCGGAAATACATACACATCCTTTTAGCTGCGGAACCTTTTAGAGGATCAGGAAGATGTTTAGTTGACCTCTCAGCAAAAGCATTTTCAAAAAAATCAGTTTTAAATTGAGATAAAACATGAGCTTGGGTTGGGTGATTTTCAAATGATTGTTGAAAATATATACCAAGAGAGCCATGTTTTGTGTATATGCTTTTTAAGCTTTTGATAAAAGTTGTAGCATCTATGGAATTGAAAGTTCTGTGTTTAAAACCTTCAAATACTTTAAGATCATCTGCGTTATGGTTTAGTACAAAATCGTGTGGAGCGTTATCCATTCTCTCTAAAATAGAATATGCGTTTTTAATAATGGATTTACGGTTTCCCCACGCTAGAATTGCTGCAAATAAACCTGCTATTTCAATATCTTTAATTTTGGAGTACCCGTGTGGTATTTTAACAGGATCGTCTTCAATGAAATCAGAAGTGTTGTACTGTAGATATTTTTCTTCTAAAAATTCTGAAATATCTTTTTTATCCATTGCTGAAAATTTTACCGTCTTTAATTTCTATTGTTCTATCTGATAGTTCTGCTAGAGCTCTATTGTGCGTTACGATGACAAAAGTTTGCTGTAATTCAGTTTTCAGTTTGATAAATAGTTGATGTAGTTCGTTTGCATTTTCTGAATCTAAGTTTCCAGAAGGTTCATCTGCTAAAATTATTGCTGGGTCATTAATTAGCGCTCTTGCAACAGCTACTCGTTGTTGTTCACCTCCACTCATTTCACTAGGTTTATGCTCAGATCTATCAGCAACATTTAAAAGTGTTAATAGTTTTTCAGCTTTAATAAGTAGTTCTTTTCGATTACCGCCGTGGATTAAACCCGGAATAATAACATTTTCGATTGCGGAAAATTCAGGAAGTAAATGGTGAAATTGAAATACAAAACCGATATCTCTGTTTCTAAAACTAGACAATTTCTTGTCTTTCATGTTCTGAATTTGTTCACCATTAATAATAAGCTTTCCTGAAGTGGGCTGGTCAAGTGTACCGATTATTTGAAGTAAAGTTGTTTTTCCAGCACCGGAAGAACCAACAATGGTAACAAGTTCCCCCTTTTTAATGTGTAGATCCACACCTTTTAAAATCTCATTATCTTCGTAAGACTTTCTAATATTCTCAGCAATTATCATTATTCACAACATTTAAAATAAAGATATGCCAAAATTGTGTAAAAATTACTCCTTTATTCTATCTGAAACTTAAAAAGAATAATGTAAATTTGGGTACTTTGAACATAGAAAATCAGAAAATATGAATCTTCACGAATATCAGGGGAAATCAATCCTTAAGAGTTACGGAGTAGGAATACAAGAAGGAGTTGTTGTTGACACTCTAGAAGAAGCTACGGATGCAGCTAAACAATTAACAGCAGAAACTGGTACTGAATGGTATGTTGTGAAAGCGCAAATCCATGCAGGGGGTAGAGGTAAAGGAACTGTTGAAGAGACTGGATCTCATGGAGTTGTTTTAGCAAAGGGAATTGATAAAATTCCAGAAGTTGTTAAAGGAATTTTGGGAGGTCACTTAGCAACTGCTCAAACTAACGGAAAAGCAAAGAAGGTAAATAAGGTTTTAATTGCACAGGATGTTTATTATCCAGGTGCAAGTGAAGTTTCTGAAATTTACATGTCTGTTTTATTAGATAGAGATTCAGGACAAAACGTAATCGTTTATTCTACAGAAGGTGGAATGGATATTGAAACTGTTTCTGAAAACACACCAGAATTGATTCACCAAGAATTTGTTGATCCTGCTTTAGGTTTACAAGGTTTTCAAACTAGAAAAATTGCTTTCAAATTAGGATTAACTGGTGTTGCAATGAAGGGAATGACTAAGTTCATTACTTCCTTATACAACGCTTATGTTGGTTGTGATGCTTCAATGTTTGAGATTAACCCAGTATTAAAAACATCTGATGACAAAATTATAGCTGTTGATGCTAAGGTTACCTTAGACGAAAACGCTTTATACCGTCACAAGGATTATGCTGAAATGAGAGATGAGTCTGAAGAGGACCCAACTGAAGTTGAAGCAAAAGAGCACGAATTAAATTTTGTTAAACTTGACGGAAACGTTGGTTGTATGGTTAATGGTGCTGGATTAGCAATGGCTACAATGGATATCATTAAATTATCAGGTGGTGAGCCAGCTAACTTTTTAGATGTAGGAGGTACTGCTAATGCGGAACGTGTTGAAAAAGCTTTTAGAATTATTCTAAAAGATGAAAATGTTAAAGTTCTTTTGGTAAATATTTTTGGAGGAATCGTAAGATGTGATAGAGTAGCGCAAGGAATTGTAGATGCTTATAATAACATCGGAGAAATTAAAGTTCCAATTATTGTAAGATTACAAGGTACAAATGCTGCTGAGGCGAAAAAATTAATCGAGGATTCTGGATTAAGTGTTCATTCAGTTGTTTTGTTACAAGAGGCTGCAGATAAAGTTACTGAGGTTTTAGCTAACTAATTTGTTAAAAATATAATTTTAAAAGCCAACTCGTTAGAGTTGGCTTTTTTTTTGGATATATTTAAATAACAAAATTGATAAAGTACTCGTTTGTAAATAAATTAGTATGTGAGTTATGCGAATAAGTTTTTTACTATATCTAATTATTATATTGAGTTGGGCTAATAATTCAACAGCACAGTCTTATAATCGTTTTGTAATTGTAAATGGGGATTCAATTCCTATTGTGGATCTTCCACCAGTTCATGTAGGAAGTGGTACTTATTCCAAAACACCTGTATTTAAATCTAAAAGGGAATCGTGGAAGTACAAAAGATTGAAAAGATATGTTAAGAAAGTATACCCATATGCTTTACTTGCATCAAAAAAAATAAATGAATGTAGTCAAGAGATTATAGAAAATCCTGCGTCAAAAAAACTGGCAATGAAAAAAGTTGAAAAAGCTTTAAAAGATAAATATGGTCCAGAGTTGAAAAAACTAACAATGATGCAAGGTAAAATATTGTTATTATTGATTGATAGACAAACAGGGAATACGGCTTATGAACTTGTGAAGGAATTGCGCGGAGGATTTTCAGCATCTATGTATCAAGGATTGGCGCGTTTGTTCAGATCGTCATTAAAAGTAAGTTATGAACCTCAAGGAAAGGATTGGATGATTGAAGATATTGTTAAGAAAATTGAAAGAGGAGTAATATGATAGAGCAAATTAAAATCACAGAATGTCCTAGGGATGCAATACAAGGTATTCATGAGTTTATTCCTACAACTTTAAAAGCTGAATATATTAGTTCCCTTTTAAAGGTGGGTTTCGATGTAGTTGATTTTGGAAGTTTTGTCTCGCCAAAAGTAATTCCTCAATTAAAGGATACGAAGGAAGTTTTGGGAAAACTTGATTTGGATTCAAATTCAAAACTACTTAGTATTGTAGCCAATTCAAGAGGAGCAAGTGCTGCTGCGGAATTTACTGAAATTTCTATCATTGGTTTTCCTTTTAGTGTTTCTGAGACCTTTCAATTAAGAAATACTAATTCAACAAGAATCGAAGCGCTAGAAACTGTTAAAAAGATTAAAGAAATATCAGGTAAAGTAAATCAAAAATTAAGAGTTTATCTTTCTATGGGATTTGGTAATCCTTATCAAGAGGATTACTCTTCTGATATTGTTTTAGAATGGGCGCATAAGTTAAATGAAATAGGAGTGCAAGAGTTGGCTATTTCTGATACGATTGGTGTTTCTAATCCAGAGAATATATCTGCTGTATTTGGTTTACTTAAGCAGGAATTACCTGAAATGGAATTCTCTGCTCACTTACATTCTGCACCACATAACTGGGAAGAGAAGGTTACTGCTGCTTTTAACGCTGGATGTAGGAGTTTTGATAGTGCGATTAAAGGATATGGAGGATGTCCTATGGCTAAAGATGATTTAGTAGGTAATTTGGCGACTGAAAACCTGATAACGCATTTTAAAGATAATATCGATATGAATTTTAATATGAAGGCTTTTGAAAATTCTATGAAGATTTCTGATAAGATATTTATTGGTTAAACTGTTTTTTTAGAAAGTTTTTAGTTGCAACCACAGCCTCCACCCGATTTCCCGCTATTCCCGCCTTGACTTCCTTCTCTATAAGTTTTTGGAATGTCAGAAAAAGTATCAATATCAGATTCTCCAATTTGCATTTCCTCAGCATTTACTCGCATTTTTTTATATCCTGGGAGCTGAGCACAAGAGGAAATCGATAAAAATCCTATAATAAAAACGATTGTTTTCATGAAGTTTTAAAGATAAGGAATTAACTTTATGATTAATGCGTATAGTAATCCTTTTCATATTTGCTTTTTGTAATGGTTTCGCGCAAGACTTAGATTCTGGTTATGTAGAAAAGCCGGTTGATAAAAATCAAATAAAAACAATATTAGGTTATTATAATCAGGATGGAAAACATTCTGCCGTTACTGGTGGAGCTGGGACGGAAGATTTAACAGTGAAATCATCAAGAGTGATTTATATTCATAAAACTGATAGCAATAATAAATGGATTGTTAAATCTGGTTTAGATCAAATTACTTCGGCTTCTACAGACAATATTAATTTTATAGAGTCTTCAGCAAGTTACATAGATCATAGAGCTCAACTAGATATTGGTTTTGATAAAGTTGATTCTTCTAGTTCATATGGTGTTCATATCGGAACATCAATAGAGTCCGATTATTGGAGCAGAGTTATTGGTTTAAAATACAATAAAAATTTAAAAAAGGATGTGAGATTAAAACTGCAGCTGAGTTATTACTGGGATGATTTAAGATACGGTTGGTTAAAAATAGACCAATGGAAAGGGGAGGAATTAATCTATCCAGTTGAATTAAGAGGTACAAATTGGTTTGAAAAAAGTCACAGAAATTCGTTTAATTTTTCTGGTTCGATTGATTGGGTATCTTCGATAAGAAGTAGAATAGGATTGAAGTTAGATTTAGTTTTTCAAGAAGGCGTATTAAGTACCCCTTTTCACAGAGTTTATTTTACTGATGGTTCAGCAAAAGTAGAGCGTTTTCCAAAAACAAGATTTAAAGTTCCTTTAGGTGTTTCTTATAATTATATGCTAAACAGTAGTTTGATTTTAAAAAATTATGTCCGCTTGTATTGGGATAGTTTTGGATTACTAAGTGGTACATATAAATTGCAAATCCCAATTAAGATTAAATACTGGTTTTGGTTGAAACCTTTTGTAAGAGTTTATGCTCAAAATGGAGTTGATTTTTTTCAGCCCTTTAAAGATCATGAAATATCAAACGAATATTATACCTCTGATTATGATTTAAGTAGAATGTTTACTTCAAGTTTTGGAATTGACCTTAAGTTTAAGAAAAAGTTTAATTGGACGAGTTTTAATGAGTCTGAAATTAAACTAGAAAAATTTATTAGATCAGACGGTTTAAGTTTTTGGCAATGTGTATTTTTAACTGATTTTAAATTTTAAAGGTGGCGAAGGAAATTATATTTATCAGACATTCAAGTTTAGCCGTTCCAAGAGGTGTGTGTTACGGTTTTGCTGATATTGATGTATCTTCTAATTTCTCAATGGAAGCAGATTGGTTAAAACGTACTTTAGGTGCATTTAATCCTGGAGTGGTTGTTACATCTCCGTTACAAAGATGTGTGAAATTAGCAGTTGAAGTTTTTAATGCCCCGATTACAGTTAATGATAATTTAAAGGAAGTTAACTATGGAGATTGGGAAGGAGAAAAGTGGGAGGATATAGGTGTTGAAGGTGATAACTTATGGATGTATAAGAATATCAATAATCGCCCTCCTAATGGGGAAAGTTTCAAGGAATTGCAGGCAAGAGTAATTGAGGTGTTTGACGATATTTCAAAAAATAATCAAGATAAAATAGTTGTTGTTTGTCACGGTGGAGTTATCCGTTCTATTTTGTCACATATACTTTCGACGCCTCTTGCAAAAACCAGAAGTTACGATATTCATTATGTTGGATTTGTTAAGTTTGAGAAATCTAATGAAGATTGGAGGCTAGTAGAATTGAATTCAGGTTATAGATGATTTATTTTATGCTGTTTAAAGTGCATAAGTCTCTTGTTTTATTCCGTTATTGAATTAAATCTCTTGTTAAGAGTCTGTTTTTTATTGAACTCACCTCTTTTATTCTTTGTATCATGTTTGATTATTAATTGCCTCTAAAGTTTAGTGAAAACCGTTTTTTCGATCTAGATAATACTTGAATTAAAAAGAATAGATCTTTAGAGTGAATTTTAGGCATAAGTGTTTGTAAGTAAACGCTAAATCAATGTATGAAAAATAAAAGGAAAGCTTATTTTTGTAATCAAATATTTATTCAGAGATCTAATTTTAGAAGATATGTCAGACGCAAAACAAATAATATTCTCAATGTCAGGAGTTTCAAAACTTCTTCCATCGGGAAAACAGATTTTAAAAAATATTCATTTATCCTTCTTTTATGGAGCTAAAATTGGAATTTTAGGTTTGAATGGATCAGGGAAATCTACTTTATTAAAGTTGATTGCAGGAGTAGATAAATCATATCAAGGAGATATTGAATTTCAAAAAGGTTATTCTGTAGGTTACTTGCAACAAGAACCAGAATTAGACGAGTCAAAAACAGTTAAGGAAATCATTGAAGAAGGTGTTCAGGAAACAGTAGATGTTTTAAAAGAATACGAGGAAATTAATGCCAAGTTTATGGATTCGGAAATTTTAGAAAGTCCGGAAAAAATGGAAAAGTTAATCACTCGCCAAGCTGAAGTTCAGGAAAAAATTGACGCATTGGATGCTTGGGAACTAGATAATAAGTTAGAACGAGCAATGGACGCTTTAAGATGTCCTGATGGAGATTCTTCTGTTGTTAATTTATCAGGAGGGGAAAGAAGACGTGTTGCACTTTGTAGATTGTTACTAAAACAACCAGATATCTTACTATTAGATGAGCCAACGAACCACTTGGATGCTGAGTCAGTGCAATGGTTGGAAATATTTTTATCCCAATACCCTGGAACTGTAATCGCAGTAACGCATGATAGATACTTTCTTGATAATGTAGCAGGTTGGATTTTAGAATTAGATAGAGGAGAAGGAATACCTTGGAAAGGAAATTATTCATCTTGGTTAGATCAAAAAGGAAAACGTTTAGCGCAAGAAGAGAAAACTGAAAGTAAACGTCAGAAAGCTTTAAGTAAAGAATTAGAATGGGTTAAGCAAGGTGTAAAAGGTAGAGGTACAAAATCAAAGGCACGTTTAGCAAATTACGATAAGTTGATGAGTGATAACGGAAAAGAAGGAATAGACAATTTAGAAATGTTTATTCCTAACGGACCAAGATTAGGGAATGAAGTTATTGAAGCGATCGATGTTGCAAAAGGATATGGAGATCGTTTGTTGTATGAAGGATTAAACTTTAAATTACCACCAGCTGGAATTGTTGGGATTGTTGGTCCCAACGGAGCTGGGAAAACAACAATGTTTAAGATGATAATGGGAGAGGAAGAGCCTAATGCAGGTTCTTTTAAAGTGGGTGAGACAGTTAAGATTTCTTATGTTGATCAAAGTCACGCAGCAATAGATCCTGAAAAAAGTGTTTTCGATGTTATATCTGATGGTTTAGATAATATTGATTTAGGAGGTAGGATTTTAAACTCTAGAGCATATGTTTCTAGATTTAATTTTGCTGGATCAGATCAAAATAAAAAATGTGGTGTTTTATCAGGAGGAGAGCGTAACCGATTACATTTAGCACTTGCTCTGAAAGAGGGAGGAAATGTATTGCTATTAGATGAGCCAACCAATGATATTGATGTAAATACACTTAGGGCTTTAGAGGAGGCTTTAGGCAATTTTGCAGGTTGTGCTGTAATTATTTCTCATGATAGATGGTTCTTGGATAGAGTTTGTACACATATTTTAGCATTCGAAGGAGATTCTCAAATATATTCATTTGAAGGATCTTATTCTGAATACGAGGAAAATAGAAAGAAGAGAATGGGAGATGTTGGTCCAAAGAGAATCAAGTTTAAAAAGTTGATAAAGACAGACTAATTTATAAAGTAGTAAACTGATTTAATATGAGTAAGCCTAGCATACCAAAGGGGACAAGAGATTTTTTACCTAGTCAAATGGCTAAGCGTAATTATATTTTTGAGACCGCAAAAACTGTTTTTAAAAAGTTTGGATTTCAGCAAATTGAAACACCATCTGTTGAAAATTTACAAACTTTAACAGGTAAATATGGTGATGAAGGTGATCAGTTGATGTTTAAGGTTTTAAACAGAGGTGATAAGTTTAAAAAAGCTGTTGCCAATGCTGCAGAAAATGCGAACGAGAGTGCGTTTTCTGAGTTGGCTTTACGTTATGATTTAACGGTTCCATTTGCGCGTTTTGTTGTTCAGAACCAGAACGAATTAACTTTTCCATTTAAACGTTTTCAAATACAACCTGTTTGGAGAGCTGATCGTCCAGGGAAAGGTAGATATAGAGAGTTTTTTCAATGTGATGTTGATGTTATTGGAACAGATTCTTTGTTATGTGAAGTTGAATTAATTCAGATTTTCAACGAAATACTGAGTACGCTTAAAATTCCAGGGTATACAATTAAAGTTAATAACCGAAAAGTTTTAGCAGGAATAGCTGAAGTAATAGGGGAGATAGATAAGATAACTGATATTACTGTTGCTATTGATAAACTAGATAAAATTGGACTTGATAAAGTAAATGAGGAAATGTTATCCAAAGGGGTTACTCAGGAAGCTATTGAAAAACTTCAGCCAATTATTGCATTGTCTGGAACTTTAGCAGAAAAGATTTCTATTTTAACCTCTTTCTTAGAGTTTTCGGAAATAGGGATTAAAGGAGTTCGTGAACTTGAGTATATTTTTAAATATTGTAAAGATTTAAGTTGCGAAAGATTTTTAGAACTTGATGTTACTTTAGCTAGAGGTTTAAACTATTACACAGGTGCGATTTTTGAGATTGTTTGTGATGGATTTAAAGGAAGTATTAGTGGAGGTGGTCGTTATGATGGTTTAACAGATTTGTTTGGATTAAAAGGTGTTAGTGGAGTAGGTATTTCATTAGGAGCTGATCGTATTTATGATGTATTGTTAGAAAATGATTTATTTCCAATTGACGGTCTTGATGAGTTAGATGTGTTTTTTGTGAATTTCGGGGAAACCGAAGAACGATTTCTAATGCCTTTAGTTGGTAAGTTGAGAGATCTAAATGTTTCTGTTGAAGTTTATCCAACTGTTGCCAAAATGAAAAAACAAATGTCTTATGCGCATTCTAAAGGTGCAAGATATGTTGTTTTAATTGGGGAAACAGAAATAGAGACAGGATTAATTAGAGTAAAAGAAATGAGTACAGGAAACCAAGAAGATATATTATTCACCGAATTTATTGAAAAATTTTAAAGAGATAAGTCGCTTGTTAATTGTACTATCCGTTAGGCTATTTAAGTTTTATATTAGTTTATTTAGCTATAGAATTGTTGCTATATTCTTATTGTTGCCTTTTACCTGTTTGAGCCAAGATTACAGGGTTCCTAAAGGAGAAAATGCTGAATATAGAAGTGGATATGCATTTAAATTTAATGAAATTAGAAAGGTTAGCGATTGGGTAGGTTATACAATTACAAGTGCAGATGTTCAAGGCGATCAGGTAGGAAGTCCTTCTTTTTTTAAAGATGCAACAATTACAAGTTGTCCCAATTCTAAGGACTATTACCTCTACAGATATTCTGAAGGAAGATTGAAGCCGCCTAGCGCTGCAAGAAATTCATCTAAAGAAATGAAAGCAGTTAATAATTATGTTAACGTTGCCCCAATGGATTTGGCTTTCGATAATGGTGTTTGGCGAATTTTAGAAAATTTAGTAGCAGGATGGGCCTTGGTTTTTGATAGTGTTCATGTAGTTACAGGTCCTATTTTTAATAAAAAAAAACCTGATGTTATTGGTGAAAATAAAGTCAATGTTCCTGATTCTTTTTTTAAGGTTGTAATGGTGTATAACGGAATGGATATGGCATCTATTGGTTTTATAATTCCTAACAGGGAGGATGCAAATTCATTAAAAAAATATTCTATGCCAGTGGATAGTGTAGAGTTTAAAACTGGATATGATTTCTTTTCAGAGCTTCCTGATTATTTAGAGTTTTATATGGAAGAGAGAATTGATGTTGTTGTATGGAAGGATAAATCAATGTCTTATAGATTGAAATCAAGATATGAAAGTATGGGAAGGTGTATTGCTGCTCTGAAGTCTGAATATCGTTGCCCTGTTTTAACGAGCTGTATTACCCGTAATTGTTGGAAACATGGCTGCGATGTAAAAGAAAAGTAGCTCCGTTAATTTTTTCATGAACCTTACTTATTAAGGTACTGAATATGAAACTTTGTTATTCAATAATAAACAGTAGTTTTAAAATCTGTCATCAAAGCACCTCTTTTTGTCTAAGTTTATTAACCTTAGAATTATATTGTATTTAATATGGTTTGTTTTTTGATCAAAAAAAAGGGAAACAAATTGATTTGTTTCCCTTTTTTAAGTAATTTATTTTAACCTATCCTAGATATGCACGAAGTAGTTTACTTCTCGAATTGTGCTTTAATCTTTTGATAGCTTTCTCTTTTATCTGTCTAACTCTTTCTCTTGTTAAATCGAATTTAGAACCAATTTCTTCTAAGGAAATTTCTCTATTTCCATCAATTCCATAAAACAATTTCAATACCTCAGCTTCTCTTTCTGTAAGTGTAGCTAATGAACGTTTTATTTCTCTATTTAATGATTCTTTCAATAAACCGCTATCAGCATTAGGAGAGTCTCCGTTAACCATTACGTCTAATAATCCGTGATCTTCACCCTCTGCGAATGGAGCATCAACAGATATATGACGGCTATTCATGCTTAATACATTACTAACTTCACTTTCAGAAAGATCTAAAAATTCTGAAATTTCTTTCGCATTTGGTTCTCTCTCTAACTGCTGTTCTAATTGAGAAGTTCCTTTATTAATCTTACTAATTGCACCAATTTTATTTAATGGTAATCTTACCATTCTTGATTGTTCAGAAATAGCTTGAATAATAGATTGGCGAATCCACCATACAGCATAAGAAATAAACTTAAATCCTCTAGTCTCATCAAAACGTTTTGCTGCTTTAATTAATCCAAGGTTACCTTCGTTGATCAAATCAGGAAGTGTAAGTCCTTGTCCTTGATACTGTTTTGCTACAGAAACTACAAATCTTAGGTTGGCTTTTGTTAACTTTTCAAGTGCATCTTGGTCACCATCTCTAATTTTTTTTGCTAACTCAACCTCTTCTTCTGCTGTAATTAAGCTTTCTTTACCAATCTCTTGTAAATACTTATCTAAAGTGATACTATCTCTTTTAGTAATCGACTGGGTAATCTTCAGCTGTCTCATAGACTTATATATAAACTTAATTTAATAACGCACAAAGATAACGTATTTATATACTTTAGTCCAGTAAATAAAGTAAAACCTTTATTGCAGTCTGTTTGTGATTGTTAAATTACTGATATTTAGTATCATATATCAATGTTGAAAACTTATAATTCAATTGTTTTTTTTTAAAAAAAAATATTTTTACTTTGTAAGTATATGTATAAGAGGATATTATTTTTCAGTTTGATTTTATTATTAGGTTGTACAAACACTGATGATAAACACGAGTTTAGGTTTGAAATTACAGGTACAGCAACTCAAGTTGATAACATGCGCGTCAAGATGGGGCCGGGCGTAGATTTTAATTCAGAAGGAAAAGTAGAACTTCCAGTTAGTATTATTCATGAAATTTATGGCAACAACTTAGTTTATCTATTTGAAATTGAGCATTTTGACAATAATTCAGATGTTACGCTCAAGGTTTTTGTTGATGATGAGTTAGTAGAGGAAAACAACACATTTGTTGAGACTGAAGACTTTGCTGTTATTACTATCAAAGGTGTTTATAAATGATTTTTAGACGTAAGATTTATCTGGTTTTTTTTTCATTTTCTATTGTTTTTTTCTCTTGTGGGATTGAAACTGAATTAAAGGACGTAGTATCGAAAACTTGGAGTTTACACTGGAAAAAGTGCGGGCTATATCAGTCTAGTAGAGTTGCTGAAATGAAATTTAACATAACGGATAGTGTTAATGATGGATGGTATTATGAATACCCAGATACTGTGTTTTTTTATTTCTCAATGATTGACAATTACACTATTTTAATAGATAGTTCTTCTAGTCCAGAATGGATTGGAGTTTTAAAAGTGTCAGATTATTCAAAAAATTATCTTGAGTTTGAGCGGTCTAAAAAGTCTTGTGAAGGAGAATTATTCTATTTTGAATAATTACCTCACCAATTCAAAAGTACCTTCTTTTTCAAAAGTCACTCTCGATTTAAAAGTCCCACTCAAGTAAAACGAGTAAGTTCCAGATGGAAGCGGATTTCCCTTGTAATTACCGTGAAAAGGAATGAGTAAGCTTGTAGTTTCAAAAAGTACTATATCTTCTTCATTTGTTATCCTTAAGTAAAACTTATTTACGCCTTCAATTATAGGAATCCAAGTATTAAATTGTTGTTGGTTTTCAGGTGTGAAACTATTAGGCGTTTCAATCCAAGTAGGACAATAATTTAAATCTATATAAATAGTTGTGTCAACTTCACCAACTGAAGGGATTTTTTTTTCAAGGTCTAATCTATATAATCCATTTAGTGAAGTTTGATAAAAAGAACTATCTGATAAAAATAAATCAGGAGAAATACCATTGTCATCACATTTATACCACGCGTAATTATTAGCTTGATGGTGCGTAGCTATCATTTTTAAAAAGTTGTTTTTGTAAAAACAGCTTTCAATTGTATTTCCTGTCTCAAAAATTTTTAGTGGAATTATTAATGCGGATAAATTAGGATCAAGTTTCTCATTGTCATCCGTCTCATTTGAAAGCCTTCCGCTGCAACTAAATAATATTGCAACAAACATTATTATGTAAAATAAATTCTTCATTATTTAATAGTAAAATAGACTCCTAAAGACATAAATCCATCGCGTTCTTGGAAATGATCTAAATTTAATTGGTAATCTTCATTGTTTTTTTGTTTGATTCCAAAAGAACCTAAAACCCTCAAAACTTGATTCCAATTATAACCAAAGGATACATCGTAACGAGATAGTCTGTTGTATTCACCAACAATAAAATATTTTTCTTTATAAGTTAATCCTATTGAAGGACTGTAGGTGCTTGTTAGCTTCTTTGCATATTTAATCATTGCACTGGCTTTAAGTTGTTTTAGCAATGTTAAATGCGCTCCTGCAATAAAGTGGTGCTTAGTTGTGATCTCTTCTTCTGTTTTATTTATGAAGGTTTGATGAATGTTTTCTGCTGTATAACCTACAAAAAAGTAGGGGTGATTAACAAAACCTCCAACATTATAGGAAATATATTCCTCAGTTTTAGCTTGAGAATCACCAAGTTTTGAAGTGTAAATATAATCTCCATATGAAGCTCTTTCTCTCAATGTTAACCTATTTACCGCTAGCTGTTCTTTATGCAATATTGCGGAAGCTCCAATTCTAATATTCAATTGCGGTAAGATGTTTTTATTGTAGGATGTTGATATATTTAAATCATTGTAATTCCAATTCTTTTTAAGTTGATATCTCTGGTATGCTCCAATTGATAAACCAGATATACCTAATTGATATTCATATCCAATTGTATTCTGAGTAGGTTGAATGAAATCGATTTTTCCAAAGTCAGTTTTCTCAGATTTCATAGTCTCAAATGTATTAACAAATTGATTGGAGAACTGATGTTTTCCATAAAAACCTGTAACACTAGGATTGTCCCAGAAATTCAACCATAACGTCGCTGCAGCATGTAGCTGTGGTCTGTTAGGTTTATTGTAATAAAATGGTAATTTAGTAATACTTTCTAAATTTAAAAACAGTTCTCCAGTTTTACGTTTTAGAGAAATGGTTTCAAATTTTTCTTTTTTGTTTTTTTTAGGTTTTAGAACTACCGCTATTTTATTTTCATTAATCATTAGTTTAACTGGCGTTAATTTTTTTGTATTAACGGTACTAGTTATTTGATTTTTCTTATTTGTTTTTCTGAAAACATTATTGTTTTTATCGGGCTGATTTATCTCGTTATTATAGGTGTTTGAAGATTTATTAATACTTGATTCGATGGTATGATTAGGAGAATTATTTAAGTTTTCAGAATGACCAAAAGTAGTTTTATTTTGACCTGAAAGTTGACTAAGAAAAACACCTCCTAAAATTATAATAGCTGCTGCACCACTCCAAATCCACCAAGCAATATGTTTTTTACTTTTCGAATTCAGGCTGTTATTCATACTGTCCCAATGTTTGGAGTTGTATGCTACTTCATTATTTTTAAATTTACTTTTTACTGCAGCTTCAAAAGGAGTTAAGCTTTGATTTGAAAGCACTTCTCTCATTACTTCCCAAGCAACTCCAGAATATGCAATGTTTTTATCACTCAGTATTTTTTTAATTTTTTTATTAAAATTAGAAGGGTTAGCATGGTTTAATCGATCATTCATGTCATCCCAATTGGATGTGCTTTCAGTTAGTATTGAAGTATTGAAAATATCTTTAACCTTTCTTTCGAACGGGGTGTGCTGATTTGGTGCATTCAACTTTTCATTTAGTTGTGCCCAATGATCGGGATTGAATTTTAATTCACCCTCATCTAATTTTTTCTTTATGTTTTTTTCAAACTTTCCCATGATTTATACAACCATTCGTTCTAGTTTTTTATTGAGAAGTTTTCTTAAATTAATTTTCGCTTTAGATAGGTTGGATTTTGATGTTCCAATACTAATATCAAGCAGGCTTGCTATTTCTTTATGTGTATATCCGTCTACAATATATAAGTTAAAAACGTTTTTATAAGCAGGACTAAGCTCTTGCATCAAATCAAGCATGTCTTGGAAGCTAACATTTTCAAGTAATTCATCCGTCTCATCTTCTTCAACTTGGATACTTCCATGCACATCATCCAACTCAACCATTTGATTGTGTTTTTTGTTTTTTCGGATATGATCGATGGAGGAGTTCACCATAATCCTTCGAACCCAGCCCTCAAATGAGCCATTATTTTCAAATTTGTGTAAGTTATTAAATACTTTAATAAATGCTTCTTGAAACATATCTAATGCTTGGTCCTGATCCTTTGCATATCGCATACAAACAACCATCATTTTTCCGTAAAAATATTCGTATAAGGATTGCTGACTGCGTCGGTCTCCATCAATACACCCTTGTATGATTACTTCTTGATTTAGCATTTCCTAATTTGACTCAATCTGTTTTGCTCATTGATGACGATTATAAAAGTATAAGGTTGCTGATTAATAAACAACTTTTTATGGTTTTTGATTTAATGAAAAGTATCTTTATTAAAATGTCAGATTTAAAACGAGAAATAATTATTACAAAAGATGGATCTCATTCACTTTTTGTTCCTTCTTTGAATGAACAATACCATTCTATCCATGGAGCAAGACAAGAAGCCGAACATGTGTTTTTAAAAATGGGTTTGGGTTTTCATCAGAAAAAAAAAATACGTGTTTTTGAGGTCGGTTTTGGGACTGGACTTAACGCATTATTAACTTGTGATTATGCGGTCAAGAATCAAAAAAATATTGAATATGTTGCTGTCGAAAAATATCCTGTTACGAAAACTGAATTTTCCATCTTAAACTACGGACAACTGCTTGATATGCAACTTGATTTTGAATCTATGTTCAGTCAAGACTGGGGAATTAACAGCGTAATAAACGATTTTTTTTCACTGAAAAAAATAAACAAAGATTTAGAGAAGGATATTCTGCCAAAAGGTTTTGATGTTATTTATTTCGATGCTTTTGCTCCTAATAAACAGCCGGATATGTGGACTGTTGCTGTTTTTATGAAAATGAAAGACCTTCTTGATGATGGAGGCTGTTTAGTGACTTACTGTTGTCAAGGAGAAGCCAGAAGAAGTATGATTAAAGCTGGATTTATAGTTGAAAAAGTAGTTGGTCCTCCAGGTAAAAGGGAAATGTTAAGAGCTATAAAACAATGAGTTTACTGAATAAATTTAATTTAAGGGTATATGGAATTCTAGAGGTGAAATCTAGAATTTTAGTTACAGATGAAATAAAGGGTGATGTTAAAATGACCAAGTTTCCAGGTGGAGGTTTGGAGTTTGGAGAGGGCTTGAAAGATGCTGTAATAAGAGAATATAAGGAAGAGTTGAATATTGAAATTGTTGTAGAAGAGTTAATTTATATTAACGATTTCCTACAAGTATCCTCCTTCGATAAAAAGGATCAACTCTTATGTGTTTATTACAAAGTAAAGCAAGTTTGTAATACTGCAATAGAAACAGTTAACTTTCCGTTTGAGAAATTAAACATTGACCAGCAATGTTTTAGATGGCTAAACAGGGATGAGTTATTTGAGGATAAATTTACTTTTCCAATTGATAAAGTTATTGCTGAAAAATTAAGAAATGAATAAATTAATATATCTAGTAATTACAATCTTTATTTTTAGTTGTGCCCCCAGCCGACATGTTATTCCGTTAAATAGGAAAGAAAGAGCAATAAGTGTTTCAATTGGTGGTCCTGTTTTAATAAATGAAACTGCCACTTTTCCTGAACCATTGGTTAGTATTACTTATGCATATGGAAAAACAAAAACGGCAACTAGGTTTATTGGAGTTCATGCTACGGCAGCAAATAAAGGTGCTTATATTATTGAATATGGATTCTTAAAAGAATGGTGGTTCAATAGTAGGCGAAATATTGGTTTTACCACCAATATGGTCGCAAATGTAGGCGTTGATAAATCAGATTGGGATGTAAGTATTTATCCTCAATTGGATGCTAATTTATATTGGCATTACCATGGAGATCCACACTATTATTGTGATTGTAAAAATGATGGAAGATTTATGAAATTTATATATGTTGGAATAGGATCTTATGTTCGTGCCTATTCCAAAGAGGAATTTAAACAACCTTTTAACAATGATGTCATTATATCCCCTCATTTTGGATACAATATAGGAGGAAAGCAATGGAAATTAAATGCAGAAATTAAATGGATTCAGCCTTGGGTTAAAAATGAAAATCCTGATTATGAAATTTGGAATCCAATGGGGGATTTAGGTGCTTTTGGTGGGTATTTGAGTTTTTATAAAATGTTTTAGAAAATAGAATGAGCTATAAATTATAGCTTATCTAAAAATAAAATTCAGTTTAAATTTCATCTGATTTATAGATTCGATCGTAAAGTTTCGTTCTATTAGTTTTTATCACAGATTATTATTTTAATGTTTGTCAAAGTGAATGAATAGCCTTGTCACAATTATAATGTTGTTTCCATCTCATGGAAACAGGTGAAAACAGTTTTCTTCATTTTTAGCATAGCACGAATATGAACTACAAGTAAGGGCTTAAAATAACTTGGTTTTAGTAAATAAGTAGTTTTAGTTTTAGAGATGTATCGAAGTTAATTGATTTATCAAGTAGCTGTTGATGAAATCCTAAAAGGATTAATACAATATTTTTCAAAAGAAAAATGATTAATTCCATCAACCCTATTATATTTGCAGAAATATACTTTGAATTATGGCATTAAAATGTGGAATCGTAGGTTTACCAAATGTTGGGAAGTCAACTCTTTTTAACTGTTTATCTAGTGCAAAAGCACAATCAGCAAACTTTCCTTTTTGTACTATTGAACCAAATGTTGGAATCATAAATGTACCTGATCCAAGATTAGAAAAGTTAGAGGAATTAGTAAAACCAGAACGTGTTGTGCCAAATACAATGGAAATTGTAGATATTGCTGGTTTAGTAAAGGGAGCAAGTGAAGGTGAAGGTTTAGGGAATCAATTTCTTGGTAATATTAGAGAGACTGATGCGATTTTACATGTAATAAGATGTTTTGATGATGACAATATCATTCATGTTGATGAATCTGTAGATCCTGTAAGGGATAAGGAAACCATTGATATGGAATTACAACTTAAGGATTTGGAGACTGTTGAAAAGCGTGTTGAAAAAGCTAAAAAAGTTGCAAGGTCTGGTGATAAAGACGCGAAGAAAGCGGTTGAGTTTTTTGAAAAAGTTGTTACCATTTTAGAAGAAGGGAAGTCAATTCGTTCTATGGAAATGACAGATGATCAGGAGGAGATGGTTAAGGAGCTTAATTTGATTACAGCTAAAAAGGTCCTTTACGTTTGTAATATTGATGAAGGAAGCTTAGAAAACGGAAATACTTATGTTGATAAAATAAAAGCCATTGCTGCTGAAGAGAAAGCAGGGGTGATTATGATTAGTGCTCAATTAGAAGCGGACATAGCTGAGTTAGAGGATTACGAGGAGCGTAAAATGTTTTTAGAAGATGCAGGTTTAAAAGAAGCGGGAGTTAATAAATTAATTCGTGAAGCTTATGAGCTATTAGATTTGAGTACTTATTTCACAGCAGGAGTAAAAGAAGTAAGAGCTTGGACAATATTAAAAGGAATGAAAGCTCCAGAAGCTGCAGGTGTAATTCATTCGGATTTCGAAAAGAAATTTATTCGGGCTGAAGTTATTAAGTATGACGATTTTGTTGAGTTTAGATCGGAAGCAGGAGCCAAAGAAGCAGGTAAGTTAACTGTGCAAGGAAAAGAATATGTTGTCGAAAATGGAGATGTAATGCATTTCTTAACTGGGGCTTAACTTAAAAGTTATAAACAATCTTATTTTTTTTAATTTAAAAATAAACTAGGTTTGATATTAAGCGTATTTTTGCGACAAACTTTCTAAAAAAATAGAATATGGCAGATATTCAAAAACTTCAAAACATTACTTCACAAGTAAGAAGAGATATTGTTAGAATGGTAAACGCAGTAAAATCAGGTCATCCCGGTGGAGCTTTAGGTTGTGCCGAATTAATAGTTGCCTTGTACAATGAGGTAATGGAGTATGATGCTACTAATTTTACGATGAAAGGTGATAAAGAAGATATGTTTTTTCTTTCTCAAGGGCATATTTCCGCAGTTTGGTATAGTGTGCTTGCGCATTCAGGTTTTTTCCCTGTTTCGGAATTAGCTACTTTCAGGAAATTAAATTCAAGATTGCAAGGTCATCCAACTACGCATGATGGTTTACCTGGTATAAGAATTGCATCGGGATCTTTAGGTCAAGGACTTTCTGTTGCAATAGGCGCCGCTCAGGGAAAGAAATTAAATGGTGATGATAAAACTGTTTTCTGTTTGATGGGTGATGGTGAGCAACAAGAAGGGCAAGTTTGGGAAGCTGTTATGTATGCAGCGCACAATAAAGTTGATAACTTGATCGCTTTTATTGATTATAATAATGCTCAAATTGATGGATCTTGTGATGAGGTACTTTCTCTTGGTGATTTAGTTGCAAAGTATACGGCGTTTGGTTGGGATGTTCTTGAAATGAATGGAAATAATTTTCAAAATGTTCTTGATCAGATTAACGTAGCTAAATCAATGTCTGGAAAAGGTAAACCAGTTTTAATTTTAATGACTACTATTATGGGTCATGGAGTTGATTTTATGATGAATGGGAATGCTTGGCATGGAAAAGCTCCGAGTGATGAACAAACAGAATTGGCTTTAGCACAAAATGCAGAAACATTGGGCGACTATTAAAACTCGCACAAATGAAGAATTTTCTTACTGGATTAATTTTCACACTAATCACCTCTTTTTCTTTAGCTCAAACTGAGCAGAGTACAACGAGGATTCTATTTATATTTGATGCTTCTCAAAGCATGTTTGGGCATTTTGGTGGTGCTCCAAAAATAGATATTGCTCAGAAAATGCTTTCTGCTGCTGTTGATAGTTTAAAAAGTGTTCCAAATTTAGAATTAGCTTTAAGAGTTTACGGTAATAGATCTCAAATTAAACCAGGGTTTCAGGATTGTGAGGATACTCATTTAGAAGTTCCTTTCGGCCCCGGGAATATTCCTGAAATTAAAAATGTATTAAAATCTACGTACCCAAAAGGTACAACGCCGATTGCAAAATCTTTAGAGGAAACAATCAACGATTTCACACCTTGTTCAAACTGCCGTAATATTGTTATATTAATTACGGATGGACTTGAAGCTTGTGATGGTGATCCCTGCGCGATTTCTAGGGCTTTAATGAAAAACGGGATCTACTTAAAGCCATTTGTTATTGGATTAGGAGTTTTAGAGGAATTTAAGCGCAATTTCTATTGTATTGGTAACTTCTATGATGCAAAAGATAAAGGAACATTTAAAACGGTACTAAGCTTGGTTTTGAATGAAGCGATTAATTCCACATCTGTTCAAGTTAATTTATTAGATGTTAATGGGGAGCCAATAGAAACTAACGTTAATATGACGTTTTACGATCAAGGAACAGGTAAGATGAAATACAACTTTGTTCATACAATGAATTTTCAAGATTTACCAGACACGCTTTCTATTGACCCTTCAGTTCATTACAAAATTGTAGTGCATACTATTCCTTCCGTAAAGTTAACTGATGTTGTTTTAAAACCTGGGCAACATAATATTATTCCAATAGAAACTCCTCAAGGAAGTATCTCATTAAAGGTAAATGGAGGTAGGGGTAATAATTTGAAATTTATAGTAAAGGAAGAAGAAGAATGTACTATTCTAAATGTCCAAAAAGCGGGTAAAAAAGTAAAGTATTTGGTTGGAACTTATGATATTGAGGTTTTAACAATTCCAAGAATAAAAACAACAATTGAAGTTGCTCAAAGTAAGGATACAAATATAGAAATTCCAGCTCCTGGAATAGTAGCTGTAAAAGTTAAAACGAAGGGGTATGGAAGTTTATATGTTGTTGAAGGTGATGATCAATTTTTAGTTTATTCAATCGACCCAAAAATGCCTACTGAATCAATACAATTACAACCTGGTAATTATAAATATGTTTTTAGAGGTGAGCGTGCTAACAGGGCTTTTTATACTGTTGAAAAAGATTTTATAATTAAATCTGGAAAATCGGTTGTAATCACTTTATAAACAATATTTTTGTACCATCTAATAAAGAATATATTCCTATGAAGACTTTTGAAGTAACAGGTAAAAAAGACACTCGCTCTGGTTTTGGAGCAGGACTTTTAGAAGCAGGAAAACAAAATGAAAATGTTGTTGCATTATGTGCCGATTTAGTCGGGTCATTAAAAATGCAAGACTTTATTGATCAGTTTCCTACAAGATTTTTTCAAACAGGTATTGCTGAGGCAAATATGATAGGGATGTCAGCTGGTTTAACGATCGGGGGAAAGATTCCTTTTGCAGGAACTTTTGCAAGTTTTGCAACAGGTCGTGTTTATGATCAAATTCGTCAAGCAGTTGCTTACTCAGGTAAAAATGTAAAAATTGCAGCCTCTCATGCTGGATTAACTTTAGGAGAAGACGGTGCAACGCACCAAATTTTAGAAGATATAGGATTGATGAAAATGTTACCTGGAATGGTGGTTATTAATCCTTGTGATTATAATCAAACAAAGGCGGCAACTATAGCTGCTGCTAAGTATGATGGGCCAGTTTATTTAAGATTTGGTCGTCCAGCAGTTCCAATATTTACACCGGAGAATCAAGAATTCGAAATCGGAAAAGCCCTTCATTTAAATGAGGGTACTGATGTTACTATCATTGCGACTGGTCACTTAGTTTGGAAAGCAATTGAAGCTGGGCATATATTAGCCAAAGAAGGTATTTCAGTTGATTTAATTAATATTCATACAATTAAGCCTTTAGATGCTGCTGCAATTGTAAAATCAGTTGCTAAAACAGGAGCTGTTGTTACTTGTGAAGAGCACAACATACTTGGAGGTTTAGGAGAGAGTGTTGCAAGAGTTGTTTCAACGAATCAACCAGTTCCGCAAGAATTTGTAGCTGTGCAAGATAGTTTTGGTGAGTCAGGAACTCCTGATGAGTTAATGGATAAATACGGTTTGAGTACTGAAGGTATTGTTACAGCAGTGAAAAAAGTAATTTCTAGAAAGTAATTAATATATTATATATTATTGAAGCCGTCTTTGTTTTCAAAGATGGCTTTTTTTTGCGTTAAGTAATAGATGAGGTCTAATCAGAGTTACACGTTCTTTGTGCTTAAAGAGCTTATTAATAATGCCGTTGATATATTTTTTTAGTTAGCACATTTCTTCAGTATTATTTAAAGCTTAGACTTTTAGTGAAATAGCAAAAGTAATTTTTATTATACTGATCGTGTTCGAATAATTAAGTAGCATTTCTAAGAACCAATTATTCTATTCAAATTTCAGGATGATTCTTTAAATGGATGTATTGCTTAGATATTTGGTGAATTAGGGATATAGTTTGATATTCGTTTAAAATAATAAAATCATGAAAAATATAATTTATTTTTTAGTAGTATTTTTAATTACAAGATCGCTTTCGGCTCAAAAAACTGTAGGTATTCATTTATTAAATTATCAAAATAATGAAGATCTAGTCAATTTGTCATATTATTTAGATTCATTAGCTAATAAAGGTATTAATACTATTTTTTTAGAAATAGATTATCATTTCGATTTTAAATCTCATCCAGAATTAATCCAAACGGATAATCCAGTAACAAAATCAGGCGCTAAAAAATTTGCAGCTACTTGTAAAGATTACGGGATAAAAATCATTCCGCAGTTTCAATGTTTAGGTCACCAGTCTTGGGCTGAGAATACTTGGAAATTATTAACCGAGTATCCTGAATTAGATTTAACACCTGGTGCTTTTCCTCGAAACGATTCTATTTATTGCAGAGAGTGGGATGTGATGAATCCAAAAGTGAATAAAATTGTATTTCCTTTAATTGATGAAATAATTGAAGCTTTTGACGCAGATGGGATTCATATAGGTATGGATGAAGTATTTCTTCTGGGGCATAATAAATCTCCAAGTACAAGAGGAATGAACCCTGCAATATTATACGCTAAAGTAGTGAATGAATTTTATGATTACTTTACAACGAAGAAAGGGAAACAAATTTACATGTGGGGGGATCGTTTAATTGATGCTTCAAAATATGGTTATGGAAGCTTTGAAGCTTCAACAAATTCCACTCATTCAGCGATTGACAGTATATCAAAAGATATCATTATTTGTGATTGGCATTATAATGTCCAGAAAAGATATCCTTCAGTTGATTTATTCTTGGAAAAAGGATTTTCGGTCTTACCATGTTCATGGAAAAATACAGAAGCGGCAGAAACTTTTATAAGATATTCATTTGCCAAGCAGGATAGCAATATGTTAGGACATATGTTTACTACTTGGGGAGCTGTTGATAAAAATAATATACTGCAATTTGGTTCTTTAAATAAAGGTGTTTCAATAATTAAAGGCGGAAAATTTCATGAAGTACTTATTACACAACATGGTGTGGATGAGGAAGGGAATTTATTAGTCAAATTAGCCACTATAAACACTTTAGTAAGTATCAGGTATACATTAGATGGAACTACTCCAACAATAGAGAGCGAATTGTATAAGGGTGTTTTTCCATATTTGAAGGGAAAGCAATTAAAAACAGTTGCTTTTAAGGACGGAGAAATAGTAGGTAACATAGCTGTAAAGTATTTCACAGTCCATAAAGGGATTGGGAAAAGTATAGAAATGATTACAATGCCATCAGATCAATATGCTGCTAAGCAAAGAGGGGGGATATTATTAAATGGAGTTGATCTTACTTCTTCTTATAATGATGGAGAATGGTTAGGGTTTGAAGGGAACGACTGTGAGTTTATTATTGATATGGGCAGAGTATCTGATTATAAAAAGGTAACGATCAATTTTAATAATCAAGTAAATAATCTAATTCATCATCCTCAAGAAGTTATTATTTTAGGATCGAAAAATGGTAAATCCTTTGATGTAGTTGGGCAGTTAAAGAAAAGAAAAACGGGCAGACGTATCGTTACTTTTTCAATTCCGATTCTAGGAGAAATGAGATATATTAAAGTAATTGCGAGAAATCAAATTATTTCGGCTGGATTTAATGGAGAAGGAAGTCCTGCTTGGATATTTTTGGATGAAGTAGTGGTTGAGTAGTTTTTTAAGTAATAACAATACATTGAGTATATTGTGTAAATTAAACAATAGTGAATTTATTTTTTAATATTTTCAAAAAACGATAAACTATCAGGGTTTCTCATAGCATCTTTGCTTACGGCTTTCTCAATAGGTAGCCCCATCATTATTTTTTTAACAGGTGTTTCCATCTTCTTCCCACTTATCGTATATGGAACCTCTTTAATTACTATGAAATCATCAGGCACATGCCTTGGAGAGAATTGAGTTTGAATTGTTGTTTTTAATTTTTTAATAAGCACATTATTTAATTCAGCTCCATTATTAAGTACTACGAATATTGGCATATACTGAGTGCCATCTTCATGATCTACACAAACAACTAAACTGTCTGATATTTCTTCGATACTTTCTACGGCACTATATATTTCGCTTGTACCAACCCTAATACCTCCACGATTTAAAGTAGCATCAGATCGCCCGTAAATAATCAGAGAATTTTTAGGCGTTATTTTAATCCAATCTCCATGTCTCCAAATATTAGGATACATTTCAAAGTAACTCGATAGATATCTTTTATGATGAATATCATTCCAAAAAAATACAGGCATTGATGGCATCGGTTTCTCAATTACCATTTCACCAAGTTCGTTATATACAGCAGTTCCATTTTCCGAATAAGCCTTAAGATCAACACCTAACATTCTACATTGAATTTCACCTGAGTAAACAGGTTCTAAAGGATTTCCTCCTACAAAACCACTACATATATCAGTCCCACCACTCAAAGATATTACCCAAGCGTTACTGTTTACTTGTTTATAAAACCAATCAAAAGTTTCAGGAGGGAGTGGGGACCCCGTAGATCCAAAACTTTTTATTTTTTGAATTGCTTCATTGTGATTGAAACTTAATCCTTCACGCATACAATGTATATAAAAAGTAGCTCCCGCTCCAAAATGATCCAGTTCTGCTTCCTGAGCAAATTTCCATAAAACCTTATTTTCAGGATATGTAGGTGATCCATCATAAATCGCTAAAGTTCCTCCAACTAAAAGCGCAGAATTTGCATAGTTCCACATCATCCATCCTGTGGTAGAAAACCAAAAGAAGCGCTCACCAGGTTTAATGTTTTGATGTAACCCCATTGCTTTATAATGTTCTATTAAAATTCCACCAGAGGAATGTGTGATTGCTTTTGGTTTTCCAGTTGTTCCACTCGAATAAAGTACCCAAATGGGGTGCGAAAATTCTACACGTTCAAATTTTAAAGCTACGGAAGGCTTGTCTTGAATACTTTCCCAAGAAATAATACCATTACCCTCAACTGCTTTTGAGGTTGAAATGTAGTTAACACTTATTGTTTTTTTTAAGCTCGATAAGGACTGCATAATTTCTTTTACAGTATTTCTCTTATCATATACTTTCCCGTTATAACTGTATGCGTTTGTTGTAATAAAAACCTTAGGTTCTATTTGTTTAAACCTGTCAACAATACTTTTAGTTCCGAAATCAGGAGAACAACTACTCCAAATT
>MDTF01017213.1_pt1 | contig 28928 bp, 22 predicted proteins | sample 811191 | NCBI WGS metagenome assembly MDTF01 (sample SAMN05326649, study PRJNA326480) | marine metagenome | isolation source: seawater | place: Southern Ocean | collected 2011 | reverse complement strand
TACACGCCACCTGTAAATAAATATTTAATAATAATAGAAATATTAGGTTTAATAGTCTTTGGTATTGGTGTTTTTTTATTTGCTTACCAATGCGATGTGAGATGGAAGTTTTTTGTCGTACTACCATTTATCTTCCTAATTCGTTTTATTTTATGGTATTATAAGTTGCCATCGAATTTACATGAGCTAGATATCTTTCAATCTAAAATACTGGATTTTTCAGAATGGACTCCTTCTTTGGGAGACCTAGTTTTGAATGTGTATTTTATTATCATTTTAACTATTGCTATATTACGAGGGGTTAAAATTGAAAATCATATTCATAATAATATTTTTTCTTATTTAATAAATGTCATCTTACTAAGTATTCTGTATCTCTTATCATATACAGTCATCGAGACGATTGAAGGAGTTGTAATGAACTCTGAAATCCCTTTAGATTTAACGAATATTTTATCAATTCAATTGAGTACGGTAATCGCTTTGACTTGCGTTACGGGAATTTTAGCAACCTATTTATTTATAACTTGGAAGTTTATTAATTTCCTAAAACAATTTGGAACTAGTTTTAAAAAGTTCATTTTAATCTTACTTGTTTTTTATTCGATGACTTCAAGTATAAGAGCTTATTTTGGGTTCGAAAATGTTGAAGATTTATTATGGGGTATTCTTATTTTATCAATATTGGCGTATGCTATTTATGAGCAAAATAGGAAATTGACTTTTTCATCTTCAGTAAGTATTCTTTTTATTTTTTCAATGATGGTAACACATTCTTTGAGGGATTATGCTCATGAAAAGGATCTGAAAGAAGGAAAGCAATTATTGATGAAATTATCACAGGATAAAGATTTAATTGCAGAATATTTATTTAATGATCTTAAATTTAAAATAAAGAGTGATAAGGAGTTGATTGTCTTATTAAACGATTTGAACACTCCCGATCAAGAGTTGCAACAATATATAAAACAACATTATTTTAATGGGTTTTGGGAAAAGTATGATCTACAAATCACCCCCTGTTTTTTAAGTGATAGCATACACTATATTAAAGGTGAAGGGCAAATTGAATGCGCCTCTTTTTTTGAAAAAATTATCATTAAAAATGGTGAGCAGGTCTCAGAAGGCTTTTATTTTTTAGAGAATAATAATGGACGAATTAGTTATTTAGGAAGTATTAAATACCCTTCAGGAGAAAAAATATATTTTCAATTAGACTCTAAATTTAGACCAGACGGTTTAGGATTCCCGACATTATTATTGGATAAACAAATCGAAATTAGATCAATGGATGCTTCTTATTCTTTTGCGATGTATAAAGATGGTATTTTATTAAAACAAAAAGGAAGTTATAATTTTAGTACAAGTTTAGATTATTATATCGAACCTAATTCTGAATGGGAGCGAGTGGAAAAAGATGAAGTTCAACATCTTGTTTTTACAAGAGGAACACAGTCGTACTTACTTAGTAAGAAAGTGACAGGTACATGGGATCAGATGGCATTTTATTCTTATCTCTTTGCATTCTTTTCAATAGCAATGGTTTTAGGGACAGTGTTATTTAAGATTGTATATCAACATGAATTATTTACAGGAAGTTTTAAATCTAGGTTTCAAGGGTTAATTGTTTTTATATTATTTTTCAGTAGTTTATTTATTGGTTTAGGAAGCGTTTATTACTTGAAGAATCAATATAATGAAAAGAATTTTGATGCAATTTCTGAGAAAATACAGTCTGTTAAAATTGAGGTTGAGCATAAATTGGGTAAAAAAGAGACACTAGGGCTTGAAGATTTAGCATATATAAATATTATTCTTGAAAAATTTTCAGGAGTGTTTTTCACAGATATTAATTTGTATGATCCAAATGGGGAATTAATAGCATCGTCTCAACCTAAAATATTCGAAGAAGGCTTATTAGGTAGTCGAATGGACCCATTAGCAATGTACCAAATGCTATATAATTCGCATTCCCAATTTGTGCAGATTGAGGAAATTGAAGGGATGCAATATTTATCTGCATATGTGCCCTTTTACAATATTAGAGGAGAATTATTAGCATATTTAAATTTACCATATTTTGCGAGATCAAATGATTTAAAAGATGAAATATCTAGTTTTTTGGTTGCGCTTTTAAATATTTACGTGCTTTTAATTGTTATTGCTTTGGTTATCGCACTTATTCTCACCAATAAGCTCACAGAGCCATTAATTGTTATTCAGGAAAAGATGGCTGGAATTCAATTGGGTAAAAAAAATGAACTAATTAATTATAAAGGAAAGGATGAGATCGGTAGATTGATTAATGAGTATAATAGAATGGTTGTAGAAATTGCTGAAAGTGCTCAACGATTTTCTGAAAGTGAAAGAGAAGATGCTTGGAGAGAAATGGCCAAACAGGTTGCTCATGAGATTAAAAACCCTTTAACACCAATGAAGTTAAGTATCCAGCATTTACAAATGAGATGGAGTGATATGACCTCTGAAGAAAAAGAGGATAGGTTCAATAATTTTTCTAAAAATTTAGTGGAACAGATTGATACATTATCAGCTATTGCGTCCGAATTCTCTTCGTTTGCTAAATTAGAGGATTCTCATTTTTTGGATGTTCCTATCATGAGTTTGATTAGAAGTTCTGTTGACGTTTATAATGGAACAAACGATATAGAGGTAAGTTGTGATTGTACTTTTGATTACAATATATTGGGAGATAAAGATCAGTTGTTACGTGTTTTTAATAATTTGATAAAAAACGCGATCCAAGCAATCCCCAAGGGAAGAAATGGTTGGGTAAAAGTGTCGATTACAGAATTAAAAAATCATTTATTAATATCGGTGAAAGATAATGGTGATGGAATTTCGGTAGAAAATCAAGAAAAGATATTTACGCCTAATTTCACTACCAAAAATTCAGGAATGGGCCTAGGTTTAGTTATGGTTCATAAAATCATTGAAAATATGGATGGAGAAATAACATTTAAAACTACGCTTGGAGTAGGGACGGAATTTATTTTGAAATTACCATTAGCAGTGAGTTCAGAACTATCTGTAGGGAAATAAACTATTAATATATTCAGCCTCTTCAAATTAAAATTTCAGGAGATATGGCACATCTATGTAAACTTAATAACAAAGAATTATACAATATTCATATACCGGTTATAGTAGTTTTGTGTTGCGCGTTAAGTCATTTATTTACAGCTGTTTATGTTGTAAATTATCTAAAATAATAAATATGAATTATAGAATCAGGTTACTCCATTAATTAAGGTGAAAGGATTCAATATGATCAAATAATTTATTGCGCTTTTAATAGTTTTGATCTGTTACTGGAATGATGAGAATTATAGATCTTATTCCTTTCCCGATTGCACGCAAGCTATCAAACCATTAATTAGCATTGCAATTAATACGTAACCTTTTAATTTTTCATTTCGTAAATTTTGCAAGTAATTTTAAAAAAGAGGTAATATGAAATGGATGTTTTTATCAAACAGGATTATTTTATTCGCGCTGTTCGTAGGAATAATACTTTCGAGCTTATTGGGTTGAAAAATTAAAAAAAGTATTGAATAAAAAGTTGTATGTTGTAAATATACGATTGTTTACTGGTCTTTATGTTTACACTATATGCTCCTGAAAAATCGTTACTTTGTCTCTATCTTAGGTTTGTGTTTTAAAATGGTTTTCTTATTTTTCTAGAAAAAATGTAGCTAACCTACCAGGGGCTTTTAATACCATACATAATTGTACGTTATAATACCTAGTCATTTTTAGAATGATGACGAAATAATTAAAGAGATGATTTTTTAGCTATTATTATCTAATAAGGCTTACATGACCAATTTGTTCTATCAGTTTATTTGAATGTATTTTAACATATTTAATCTTCCAGACATAAACATCTTGTTGTTGCGGATTCGATTTGTAAGTTCCATCCCAGCCAATATTAATGTCTTCTGAGTGGAATATATGAATTCCCCAACGGTCAAAAACATCCATTTCGAAATTTTTAATAAGGTGACTATGTGCATAGAAAATATCATTTTCACCATCCTTATTTGGCGTGAATGTATTTGGAATAAAAAGGGGGAAGTTTACATTAATCCGAACTGAATCAGTAATAGAACAGTTCTTATCACTTTTAAAACTAAAATAATATAACATGTCTTCTTCTGGTGTTGAAGTTGTACGTGCGCAGCTACTGCATGAAAGATATGCATTAGGTGACCATGAGTAATTAAATTTATTATCCAATTCTAAAACAATACTTTCTCCATAATCAATTGTGTATTCAGTTTTGACAGGCTGAAAAGGTTTTTGCTCTACTTGAACTATTGCAGTATCTATTTTGAAGCACATTTTATTTGAAATTTTAACAATATAATTATAAGTAAATTGAGGTCTTGCAATGGGATTTTGTAAAGTAGAATCAGATAAATATGCAGTGCTTTGCCAAGTATATTTTTCTCCACCAGAAGCATGAAGTTGAATACGTTGTCCAGGACAAACAACCGTATCCGGCCAGGCGTTTGGAATGATTTTTATCGTCACGACATTGATAGTGTCAAGCGCACTGCCGCAAAAACCTTTTGTTTCTATATTGTATTCTTTATTATTATCCACATAAATATATATTGAATCATCTCTTAAATTTAATGATGTGTTATCAGATGAAGTTATATTGTAATCAGGATAGTTAGCTAATGGGAAAACTATCTCTCCATTTTCACAAATTGTATCGGTTTGATATTTTCCAATTGGAGGTATATAAACGGGTATTTTTACAGAACTGAAAGTTGAACCACATTTATTAGAATATTCCACTGTATAATTAGTAGTTGTCTTTGGAGTAATTGTAATATATTTTTGATTAGATAATAATGGGCCATCATCATTCCTCCAAGTATAATTAGTGTCATTAGGACCACCGGAAGTTTCTAGAAACAGACTTTCGTTGATGCAAATAAAAGTATCTATTTCTACGCTAATATCTTGAACACCTAAAATTATTACATCGATATCAGAGGTGTCAGAATAAGGGCACTGTGTAGAGTCAATCGCGATTAATGAGATAGTATATTTTCCTGTATCTTGAAAGAGATATTGTCCATTGTAATCTAAAGATGTACTACTATCAGGGTAAATCCATTTATACATTGAACCACCCGTACTCTCGTTCTTAAAGTGTACTGGTTTACTTAAACAATGTGTAGAGTCCTTACTAAATTTAATAGCTGCTGTTAATTTAGAAATATCCATTTTAATTAGCGCTAGATTACAGTTTGTTGAATTGTTAGTTTTTGAATAGGCTGAAGCTGTCACAGGAAATGCAGAGGAACTTCCACATCCCGCGCAAATTGCTTGATAAATAGTGCCATTCTTATCAAATCTACTCGTTCCGCCATCTACATGCTCTGCCAACGTGGCGCCCCCAAAGTATGTAGCGTATTTTAATTCGGAAAAATCAGGTGCAAAAAGGGCTAAATAAAAATCGGACCCATTGGTGTTTTTTTGAAAAGCATCACTAGTAATGGGTAGTGCTTGCGTATCTCCTCCAGCATTAGCATTAACTGAGCCACCCCAGCCTGATATGTAAATTTCTTTACAGTTGCTAACCATAAATGCACTAGGCACAATGTTGCTCGAATCTGTTCCAGAACCTATAACTGTAGCAACTTCAATGGTGTTTAAATTTTTATTATATTTTTGCATAAAATGTTTCCCATTAGCTACGCTATATGCACCTGTAGTAATAGGCATTTCTCCAGAAGATTGACCGAAACAATAGACCTTATCCTCATAATCTACTTCTACAAAATAACTTTGATCATAATTAGAGGTTCCTATATAGGTACAGTTTTTTAATAAGTTTCCATTTGAGGTTACACGAGCTAAATAACCATCAATGTTATCACTATATGATGCTTGGTTAGAATTTACGGATGTTTTTAGGTTTGTACTAGTTGTTCCTCCAGTAAAGTAAATATCCTCTTGAGAATTTTGTTTGGCAGCATAACACGCATCGTCCCCATCTCCACCAAAGTAACTTCCCCAAATAAGGTTAGATAAATCAGGGGAAAATTTAGCAAGGCAACCATCTTGATTTCCTCCACCAAAAGTTGATTGAAAACCTCCGGGAGTTGGTAAGTCGGGAGATGAAGTTACTGATGCTATTATTATATTATCAGCAGCATCAATTATAACTTCTCCTCTATACACATCAGCGTAATTGTGATAAAGCCCGGATAACGCATATGGGTCATTTAAAGCGTCATTTCCAGAGCCACCATAATAGGTGCTTCCAATTAATTTATCACCATCTTTGTCGAGGATAGTTATTGCGATATCGGTACCGCTGGTGAATTGTAAGATGTTACTTGCTTCTGTAGATGTTCCACCATTAAATAATTCATCATAACCATCTGTGGGGAAATCAATTGAACTTGTTACACCATAAATTATTAATTGATCTTTACTGTTTACGATAATACTATGCGGGGCCTCAAGTCCGCTTCCTCCTAAGTATGTTGAATAAACAATACTTTTACCGTCAGGACTAAATTTAGTTATTGAAATATCAATAGATCCTCCTCCGAATACACTTTGAAATGCACCGAAATTAGTGGGGTATCCGACTCCAAAGGCAATACCTCCAGCAAAAGCATAGCCTTTATTATTAAATGTTGCTGTATACCCCCAATTGTCAGTGGTTGAACCGGTAAATGTTGCGAAATTTAATTTGGGATCAATAATTGTTGTTTCTTTTATTTCATCTATATCAATGGAGATTCCAAAAGTATTTTGGTTTATTTTTTTGAAACTAGTTTTTATTTTTTCATTTGGACTGTTCGTTTTATAGGAGTAGGGTGCTTCATCGAAAATAGTTCCTACTTGTGTATTTAGACTTAATTTATTTTTAGAAAACCCTACAGTTTCTAATCCTAAATATTTTAAACGAATATTATTTGGGTTCGCATTCTTATGGAGGATGAAATCATATTTAATCGAGTTGTCTTTAAAGTATATTTTAAGGTCGGTATTGGAATAGATATCAGTGATGTAAATTTCTTGAAAAGGAATGAGATTACTAGTCCATTTGTTTTTGTCGTTTCCAATAAATGAGTTGACTTTAAAATCTAACGGCGCCTGTCCTAAATGCTGCTTAATTTCATTAGCGCCTTCGAACACAATAGAAAAAGATTGCCCTTTAATAAGATTTGTTTTGCTAGTAAAACTTCGTTTATGATGATCTTGATGATTTGGAGCAGAATGTCCTAGTATTTCATCGACTCGATCAGGGCTTAAAACAACGCAAGTGAGCCGATCTTTTTCAATAAAAAAGGCACCATAATTAAGGCGTGCGTGATATAGAACCTTATCAGGGAATTGCCCTTGGTTTTTTACAAAATACCCGTTAGATGACCATCCCAAAAAGGGCAGTAGAATGATCAGCACTAAAAGTATTTTTCTTTTCATTAAATGTCTGCTTATTAAAACTATAAGTAGAACCAAACTTAGGGTTTATAGTTACATTTTATAATACATAAAGATTTTAAATACTGTTTTTTAAAGTTTTTTTTATAAAAGTACCTCAACGTTTTGTGGAGGTCTTCCAAGTATAGCTCTGTTTCCCTTTACAACAATAGGGCGTTCTATTAATTTAGGGAACTCAATCATGGCTTTTATCCACTGGTCTTCAGTTAAAGTTTTATCTTTAAATTGCTCTTTATAAATAGCCTCACCTTTTCTAATCAAAGTGGCAGCGGAGATACCTAGTTGTTGTAGTAATACAATTAACTCTTTTTCTGTAGGAATAAATTTTAGATATTCAATTATTTCTACTTCTTTACCAGCGCCTTCTATGATCTTTAAAGTTTCTCTGCTTTTAGAACATCGCGGATTGTGATAGATTTTCATGTTATTTATTTGATTTTCCAGTTTCCATTAAATATGCTTTGATAAAAGGCATTAAATCCCCATTCATCACGTTATTAATATTACTTGTTTCGTGTCCAGTACGAACATCTTTAATCATTTTATAGGGATGGAAAACATAATTTCTAATCTGAGATCCCCATTCAATATTCATTTTATTCCCTTCGATTTGGGCACGAGTTTTTAAACGTTCTCTCATTTCCCGTTCATATAATTGAGATTTAAGCATTTGCATTGCTGTCTCTTTATTTTGAAGCTGAGAACGGGATTCTGTATTTCTAATTATAATTCCAGTTGGCTTGTGCGTTACACGAACACCAGTTTCAACCTTGTTTACATTTTGACCACCCGCACCTCCAGATCTGAATGTATCCCAAACGATATCGGCTGGTGTAATATTTATATTTATCGAATCGTCAATTACTGGATATACATAGACGCTGGCAAATGAAGTATGCCTTTTGTTTGCTGAATCAAATGGCGATAATCTAACTAAACGATGAACACCATTTTCACCCTTTAAATATCCATAAGCGAAATCACCAGAAAACTCTAAAGTACAAGATTTTATTCCTGCAGTTTCACCATCTGTTAATTCAACTTCCTTCACCTTGTAACCATGCTTTTCCCCCCACATGATGTACATTCTCATCATCATTTCCGCCCAATCTTGAGATTCTGTACCCCCTGCACCTGAGTTTATTTCGAGAATACAATCAAGAACATCTTCCTTTTCTCCGAGCATGTTTTTAAGTTCAAGACTTTCTAAAAGGTCCAGTGCTTTATCATAGGCTGAAATAACTTCCGCTTCAGAAACTTCTTCCTCAGTATAAAACTCAAGCAATACATGCACATCTTCAATTGCTGATTCAACAGCATTGTAAGCATTAATCCACGATTTTTTTTGTTTGATTACTTTGAGGATTTTTTCCGCTTTTTTGGGGTCGTTCCAAAATTCCGGTGCTTGTGTTTTTTCCTCTTCATTTTGTATTTCTACAACCTTCCGGTCTAAGTCAAAGATAGCCCCTGAGGGCAATTTGGCGAGTTACTAACGCTTTGTGTTGTTCAGCTGTAATCATTAGTGTAATTTTGTGTAAAATTAAATTAAACAGTTCAGCTTACCATGGTAAAACTTAGAAAAACACATCCTAGTGATCTTCTGAATTTACAAAACGGGTACTACGCCCATTTTGTGGAGGACGGAATTGCAATTAACGATGTTAAAACATACGAGCCAAGACATAGGGTTTCTAGGATTAATGAATCGGTAAACGTGAAATCGATCCGGTTAGTTTTAAATAGCGTTTTTGCAACTTCTGTTTTAGTTGGCGTTTATTTATCAGGCTTTGTTCCATTGACTCTATTGATGTTTGTTGTATTGTATGATTTAAGGAATATTAAAAGAATTAGTTTACCGATGAATAGATCTAACTTTATTCCATTTAAAAATATCATTGAGGTTGAAATGGTAGCTGGTAAGCTAGGTTTTAATTATGCTTATATTAAAATTAAGGACGATAATGATAAAGTGTCTCAGAAAAAATTACCCTTATATGATAGTGAATCGACTTGGGAAAGAGCTAAAGTGCTTTTTACACATCTAGGTATTTTAAAACCACTAAAGAAAAAAACAAAAGATATTTCCAATCTACAACAAATTGTAATAGGAGAAGGGATCACTTATGGTATTGATGGCGATAATTTATTATATATTGAGAACGGTAAACATGATTTGGAGCGAGAGGATCCATACAAATATTTCCGTTTTTTAACCACAATAGGATTGCTTTTTACAATAGCAACTATAGTTGCGAAAGTATTTAAAATGATAGTGCATCATAATTATGAAGTTGTTGATTTTGTTGTGCTGTTATTCTTTATTTGGGTTGCCAGTGTTCCTTTTAAATTAGGAAAAAGGTCAAATGCAAATGTGATTGAAAAGGAGGATATTGTTGAGATTGAAGATAGAGGTAAGTCAGTTTTAATAAAAACAAAAGGTTGGTTCCTTTATCCATTTGTTATTACATTGAACAAAAAGTATATTGCAGAAAATACAATTGAACAACTTAACACATTTTATAGAAGATGATTATTATTTATAGCGAAACAACAGCGGTTGCAGAATCTGTTGAGCAAAACTGGTTGCAATATATGAAAGCGGTTCACCTTCCTGCTTTAATGGAGACGGGCATGTTTCTAGACTATAGATTTTTAAAGATTCCTGCAAGTACAGGAGTTGATGTTTCTTATAATCTTCAATTAAGATGTGAGAGCAATGAAAAATTTAATGAATTTAAGGCGTTTCATGAAAATAAATTTCAAAAGAAAATAGCTGAGCGGTACCAAGGTAATTATGGTGCTTTTAATACGATGCTAGAAGAACTTCAAAATGGATAAAGTAAAAGCAAAAAAGTTTCTTGGTCAGCATTTTTTAACGGATGAAAGTATAGCGCAGAGAATTGGAGAAACATTAATTCATCAAGATCGATATGACGGTATAGTGGAAGTAGGACCAGGAATGGGTATGATGACAAAATACGTTCAGAAAAAATATCCTGACCATAATTTTAAATTGGTGGAATTGGATAGGGATAGTGTTGGTTATTTAGCAAGACATTTTTCTGATTTAGAAGTAATAAGTGAAGATTTTTTGAAGTTAGATATTTCGTCAGTTTTTTCAGGGCAGTTTGCTGTTATTGGGAATTATCCCTATAATATTTCTTCTCAAATTGTATTCAAGGTGATTGACAATCGATCAAATATTCCTGAAATGACAGGAATGTTTCAGCGTGAAGTTGCTGAGAGAATTTGTGAAGGACCTGGAACTAAAAAATACGGTATTATAAGTGTTTTAGTACAAGCGTTTTATAAGGCAGAGTATCTTTTTACAGTTGATGAGGATGTTTTTGATCCACCTCCAAAAGTAAAAAGTGGAGTGCTCAGATTAACAAGATTAGAAACTGAACCAAATTGCGATTTGATTCAGTTTAAAAGACTGGTTAAGATGTCGTTTAACCTGCGGAGAAAAATGCTTAGGAAATCATTAAAAAGTGAATTTTCAGCAGAACAATTAACTGCTGAGATATTCACAAAAAGACCAGAGCAATTGTCTGTTGAAGATTTTGTTGATATGACTAATTTGAAAAAGGAGTAGATGCTAATAGCAAGGCCTTACTGACTATAAGTAGTTGGGAAAGGTAGGCTCTTCAAAAAGAAACTTTTTTCATTTTTCCATTTTTATCAAAAATATAAATGTCTTTTTTTCTTTTTTCTAGTAATTCATTTTCAGTTTTAACTCTCGCTTCCTCTTCACGATTACGTTTAATAAATTCGTAGTTAATTTCATACACAAATTGAATTACAGGTTTCAGTTCATTTGCATTAAAAACATAATCAGCATCTCGTAAATCTAAATTATAATAGCTATCTATATCAACTTTCCTACTATAACTTATTGATGAGTTTTGGGAAATATGATGTTTGTAAATACTAGAGTTTTTAATGTAGGATTTTAAATAACGTTCACTAGGATAAAGCGTATTTCTCTTTTTTTGAAAGCTAGTTTTTCCATCTTCAATCACGTAACCAATTTTATTAGCTAAAGCCTTTTTGTCGTTTAAAATTTCAACAGACATTTCGGCCAAAGAATCATTAATGTGCTTTACATTATCAATGAATGGAGTTACGTCAATTATATCGTAAATTTTAAATTTAAAGCAGGTTCTTGATAACCCATCAATCATAGAGATGTCTTTTATCTTAAATGTAACATTGTGTGTGGACTGATATCCACTGGGAGTTGGAGAATTTGACGTGTCGTGACTGAAGTTAAAAATAGGATCCAAAGAAATAACATCAATTATCATATCACTATTTTTTAATTTTAGTTTTTTTATTTCCTTACCAAGTTTAGTGATTTTTGCATGTGTTAATTCTTCTAACTCATCAACAGAAGAGCTGATAGAACTGTAAGTATATGTGATATGGTATCCATCGGGAATTGCATTGTAAATAACTTTTGTTTTGATATTCAAATGCCCCCCTACAACCTCAACAGAACTCTTGTTCTTATTCCCGTATTCTGTGTTCTTATTAAAGTCTTTGTTTAAAAATTGTGCTTGGTTATTGAAATACGAGAAGACCAATAAGGCAATTATTACTTTTTTCATAGTTATTTTTATTAGCATAATAGAATTCTACAGATTCGTTACATGCTAAAAATTAAAAAATAAGCTTAACTATTCGGATTAATAATCCAGAGGAATTACTTTAGAGTCTTTCACCTTTGATAAAATAACCATTGTTTGCATCTGACCGATCTCCTCAATAGTACTTAATTTATTAGCAATTAATGACTCAAATGCTGGAATGTCTCTTACCATTATTTTTAAAAAGTAATCAGCATTTCCTGTTACTTGATAACATTCCATAATTTCAGGAATTGCTTGAACTTTTTCCTTAAAAGTAACAATTGATCCTTCTATTTGTCGAACCAGAGAAATTGAAATAAAAGCTTGAATTCCAAGTCCTAACAATGCATCATTAACATGACCGTGATAGCTTTTAATAATTTTAGAGTTTTCCAATTTTTTAACTCTTTCTAGAGTCGGCGCAGGAGATAGTCCAATTTCATTTGATAGTTGTAGATTCGTAATTCTTCCGCGTTCTTGAATAATTCTTAAAATTTTTAAATCGATCGTGTCTATTTTAATCCCGATTTCCATTTTATTTCTTTTCGTAAAAGTAATGGAAATTTCATATTTCATATGAGAAACATGAAATATTATCGATATAAAAGTCTGTTTTTACGAAGGAAATACCGTAAATTAGTGATATTAAATAGTGAATATGAAAAATCATTTAGAAGGATTTATTAAGCAGTTGGATGTAGCGTATGAAATTGGAAAAGTTGCTAATTTTAGTTCAGTCCCCAAAAACATATCCTCTGTCTTGATTTGTGGAATAGGAGGTTCTGGAATAGGAGGTACGATTACATCTAAAGCAATTGCTGATGCTTGTAAGGTTCCTGTAATAACCTGTAATGATTATCATATTCCTGCTTTTGTAAATGAAAACACATTAATTATCGCATCCTCATATAGTGGTAATACGGAAGAAACTTTATCAGTTGTGAAAGCAGGTATTGCTAAAGGAGCTCATCTGTGTGCAATTACGTCAGGTGGAGAATTAAAAACTATATGTGAGGAAATTGGAGCGAATTATATTGAAATTCCGGGGGGGAATCCGCCAAGAACATGTTTAGGTTTTTCCTTAACAGAGCAAATATTTGCACTAAATAAATATGGATTAATTGATGGTGGATTAATTGATGATTTGAAAGCTGCTTCTAACCTTTTAAAGGTTGAAAATTCAAATATTAAAGCTCAAGCAAAAACTGTTGCTTTAGCTTTAAATGGAAAAATTCCAGTATTATATTCTAGTGATAAATTTGAGCCAGTTGCCATTCGTTTTCGACAACAATTAAATGAAAATAGTAAAATGCTATGTTGGCACAATAAATTTCCTGAAATGAACCATAATGAAATTGTTGGTTGGTCTAAGGAAAATAAAGATCTTGCAGTTTTATTATTTAGAAATAAAGAAGATTTTTATAGAAATCAAGCAAGAATGGATTTTACAGTAGGTTTGATCAAGCAGCATGCTGCTTCTGTAACTCAAGTTTATAGTAAGGGAGATTCTTATTTAGAGCGCGCTTTATACTTTATTTATTTAACAGACTGGTCTTCTCTCTACTTAGCTGAAGCAAATAATGTTGATCCGATGGCTATAAAATCTATAGATGCTCTAAAAGCACATTTGGCTACGATAGATTAATGGAAATAAATAAAAAAGTTTTAATAATTAAGAAAGGCCTTATTGATTATAAAGAATGTTGGGATTTTCAAGATCACATATTTAAGGAAATAATACAGCAAAAAATAGATATAAGGAAAGGCCTAATCGAAGAAAAGCCGACTAAAAATTATTTGATATTTTGTGAACACCCTCATGTATATACACTTGGTAAATCAGGAGATAAGTCGCATTTGTTATTAAGTGAGGAATTATTAAAAACAACAAACGCGACTTATTATCATATTAATAGAGGAGGCGATATAACATATCACGGACCAGGTCAAATTGTTGGATATCCCATTTTTGATTTAGAAAATTTTTTCACAGACATTCATAAGTATCTTCGGTTTTTGGAAGAAGCGGTGATTTTAACCCTTGCAGATTATGGTGTGAAATCAGGACGAGTTGAAGGCTTAACTGGAGTTTGGATTGAAGCGAATAATCCTATAAAATCTAGAAAGATATGTGCAATTGGAGTTAAGTGCTCGCGTTGGGTAACGATGCATGGATTTGCTTTTAATGTAAATACAGATCTGTCTTATTTTGATAATATTGTTCCATGTGGGATTTCAGATAAATCGGTGACTTCTTTAGAGAAAGAATTAAAAAGAAAAATTCAGTTAGAAGAGGTAGAATCTAAATTAATGTCTCACTTAGTAGATTTGTTTGGATTAGAAGTTTTGTAAAACAAAACTAATTTATAACCGTATTCTAATTGTGAAAATAATTAAGAACATTACAAGAGTTTTTTTAACTGTTTTAATACTGGCCAATGTTGTGATTTGGATTACCGGTAATACTCATCTGTACAAAGGGTTATCAGATACTTATTTTCAAGGTAGACTGAAGCCTTCTGTGGATAATCCAGGATTATTTTATTCAAGAGTTTTGGAAGCAGGAGTTACTTATCCATGGGCAATCTCAAAATCATTTGGTGCTTATGAACTATCAGAAGAAATTAAAAAAACAAATACAGAATTTGGTACGCTTGCTTATTTAGTGATTCATAAAGATTCTATTGTTCATGAAGATTATTATGAGCATTATTCGAAGAACACATTGTCTAATAGTTTTTCGATGGCAAAAACGATATTAAGTATTATAACTGGAGCTGCAGTTAGAGAAGGAAAAGTAGATATTAATGCATCTGTCCATAGTTACATTCCAGAGTTTATAACATTGAAAGATTCAGCATTGAAAGTAAAACATTTGTTAACTATGACTTCTGGGATGAATTTCAGGGAAAGTTATGGTAATCCTTTCGGATTTATGGCAAAAGCATATTATGGAACAAATCTTCGTGAGTTAACTTCAGGATATAAATTAGAAAAAACTCCTGGAACCGAATATAGTTATTTGGGAGGGAATAATTTACTGCTCAGCTTTTTATTAGAAAAAGTAACTGGACAAAAGGTTTCAGATTATGGATCAGATAAAATATGGTCTAAACTTGGAATGGAGAATGATGGGAAATGGATTCTAGACCATCAGTATGGTGATGAAAAAACATTTTCAGGTGTTTACGCAACTGCTAGAGATTACGCTAAATTAGGGGAGCTATATATCAATAAGGGAAATGCATATGGAGAGCAGTTGGTTGACTCTGATTATGTTGCTAGGTCAATTTCTCCAATTAATGTAAAGGACTCAAGGGGAATGAATACCGATTATTATGGTTATTCATGGTGGTTAACAAAATATGAAGGATATGATGTGTTTTATTTAAGAGGAATTTTAGGGCAATATGTGTTTTGTGTTCCCGATAAAGATTTGATTATTGTTAGATTGGGTAGATTAAGAGACCCTAATAAAAAAGACGGTGTAAATCCTGATGATATTTGGGTTTACCTTAAGGAAGGATTCCATATTATTGAATAACTTTGATTATTCTAAATAAAGCAGATGAAAAAAGACATTGTAATTCCAAAGGTAGAAGGTGTGCATATTGCTGTTGTTCAGGAAGATGTTGGAGAAGGTGTTGCGGTTTGGAATGTCTACTTGATCAATAATAAAGAGGACGCTTTAGAAAATGCGTTTGTTTCATCAAGAGGGTATTTAAAAGAAGTAGACGGTAAAGAATCTAAAACGTCAACATTGCGTCATTACTTTAAACATGTTCCAGCTAAATCTTCGTTGAAAGTAGAGCCTATAATGCCAGATGTGTTCAAGTTAAATAACGAATTTTTTGTTTCGTTTTATTTGAATGATAAATTATTTGATAAAAAATTTGTGTTTCTTTCTGAAACAATAAAAGAAAGTAATTTAGCAATAGTTCCCGTAATTGATAAGAAAGGGGTTTGGATTAAATAAACCCCCGTAACTTATCTTTTCATTTTTTCAATTACGCTAAAAACTGGGTGGCCAGGATCGTAGCAAATTTTGAAACTTTCTTGAGCTAATGAGATATTTATTAAAGCTTCTTCCATGTCATCTACCATTTGAAAAGCTTGTCCTAAATGGAGGTAGATATAACCGCTATATTCTTTGTCAAATTTCTCTTCTTCAAGTCTGTCTTTATAAAACTGCTCTAAAATATCCATTTGATTGTTGTTTACAAAAAGTTTAATAATGTCAGTGTTTATTGTATGAGATTTCCAATCCATATTAAACATGTTTTTAGCAGTGATTTGAGACTCCGTAATTTTTTTCGTGGCTAAAAAAGAATTTAGTAAATAGTACAGCGTGTAATATGTGTTGGGTATTAATCTATCTACATCAAGTAATAAAGAAATCGCTTCTTCGTGTCGATCTAATTTCCCTAAGATTGAACCTGCCATTTGTCCTGCATCATTTTTATAGTCAATGTATGTATAAAGATCGTAGGCTTGCCATGCGTGATGTAAAGCCTTTTCTAAACTGTCTTTTTCCGAGTAGATATACGCTAAATTATAATGAGTTGGGGCATACGTAGAATCTAGTAAAAGAGATCTGTTAAAGTAATTAGCAGATTTTTTATGATCATTATTAATATTCCAAAAGTATCCAAGTGCGTATAAACTAATATGATCTACGATTCCATATTCTTCAGCTTTAGAATAACCTTCGTACATTCGTCTAGTAACTTCCTGTTTATTTAAAATCCAATCATTTCCATATAAAATTGATACGTCGTAATAAAAATCACCTTGTATTTTTTTTAATCTATAATCTGTTGGATGAATTTTCTGAAGTGAATCTATAATGCTACTAATCTCATATGGAAACATTTTCATTGTTTTTTTTTCTGAAGCCACTCTTATTTTAACCAGATTTTGTCCTTTTTTTAAATCAGTAAATGAAAATAATTTATGAGAAAATGTTTTTGTAAAATACTTTAAACTCAATTCAATTTTCTTTAAATGAGCATTTACACCATCTTTACTTTTTTCTAATTTGGTTAAAGCATTCCATGCAGATAAGTACTGTTGGCTCTTTATTAAGGAATCAATTTCCTGAAAACTTATAGCAGATGCGTTGATTGAAAATAGTAAGATTAAAAAAGTAAGTATTTTGGACATGCTGTAAAAATAAGACAAACTTGACACGTAGATTAAAAAAAAACGATTATTCAACAAGTGGTAGTTTATCAAAAGTTGTACGAAATGCAAACAAATACAGAAAGTAATAGTATAATTAACAAATTAACTTAATAAGAATTTCAAAGATGGGAAAGTTTGACGAAGATGTAAGTGATTTTATGAAAATGATTACTCGGCGTAATGCAGGTGAAAGTGAATTTATACAAGCTGTTCATGAGGTTGCAGAAACGGTAATTCCATTTATGGCGAAGAACAGACAATATAAAAAAGCCAACTTATTAGAGAGAATGGTGGAGCCAGAAAGAGTTGTGATGTTTAGAATACCATGGTTTACTGATAAAGGTGAATACATGATTAATAGAGGTTTTCGTATTGAAATGAATAGTGCGATAGGACCATATAAAGGAGGGTTGAGGTTTCATCCATCTGTTAACTTATCCATCTTAAAGTTTTTAGCTTTCGAACAAGTTTTTAAGAATAGTTTAACCACCTTACCAATGGGTGGGGGAAAGGGGGGCGCTGATTTTAATCCCAAAGGAAGGTCTGATCGAGAGATAATGGGTTTTTGTCAATCGTTTATGACAGAGTTATATCGTCATATTGGACCGAATACGGATGTTCCTGCTGGAGACATTGGAGTAGGCGGAAGAGAAATCGGCTACTTGTTTGGACAGTACAAACGTATTCAAAATGAATTTACAGGAATATTAACAGGTAAAGGAATTGAGTATGGTGGGTCTTTAATAAGACCAGAAGCTACAGGTTATGGTGTAGTTTATTTTGCGCAACAGATGTTATTAAAAAGTAAAAAAGATATTGAAGGAATGACTGTGGTGATTTCTGGTTCTGGAAATGTAGCTCAGTTTGCGTGTGAAAAAATTATCGAATTAGGAGGGAAGCCAGTTACTATGAGCGATTCATCAGGATTTATTTATGATAAATCAGGAATAACATCGGAAAAACTTCATTTTATTATGAAACTTAAAAATAAAAAAAGAGGAAGAATTAAGGAGTATGCAGCGAAATACAGTTGTGAATATTTTGAAAATGAAAGACCTTGGAATGTTATATGTGACATAGCTTTACCATGTGCAACTCAAAATGAGTTAGATGGGGATGCTGCTAAATCGCTTGTTTCAAATAATGTTATTTGCGTTGTTGAAGGGGCTAATATGCCCACTACCCCAGAGGCAATTGAAGTTTTTAAAGAAGGGAAGGTTTTATTTTCTCCAGGAAAAGCTTCTAATGCAGGAGGTGTAGCAACATCAGGATTAGAAATGTCGCAAAATAGTTTAAGATTAAGTTGGACTCGTGAAGAAGTTGATAATAGATTACAAAATATCATGGTTGATATTCACAGTACTTGTGTCGAATATGGGAGCGAAGGGACTTATACTAACTACGTAAAAGGTGCTAACATTGGTGGATTTATTAAAGTTGCAAACGCGATGATTGCACAAGGGCATGTATAGTTTTTAAAGTGGTACTTTTTTCTTAAATTTGGAGTATAGATATATTATTATGTTCAAAAATAAATCAGAGGAAATGGCTGCACCACAAAATTTTGATACGAATACAATTGATCGTATTGCTGAAGGAACGGTATTAGAAGGAAGTGTTAGTTCTGTGAAAAGTATTCGAATTGATGGAACAGTTAAAGGTTCTGTTAAATGTCTAGGAAGGGTAGTTGTAGGTAAAACAGGTGTTATTGAAGGACAAGTTGAATGTGAATCTGCAGATATCGAAGGTACTTTAAATGCTACTGTTGAGGTTTCAGGAATGCTGGAATTAAAAGCTACAGCAACAATTAATGGAGATTCGACTGTAGGTAAATTAAAGGTTGAGCCAGGAGCCGCTATCAATGGGAAAATTGATATGGGTGGAACAATCAAGTCAATGTTAGCAGAAAAAAAGGAAACAATTGTCGAAAAAACCGCTTAATCAATTTATAAAATATACAGGAATGAGCTTTCAAATGCTTGGTCCTGTATTATTGGGTTATTTTGCAGGAGCAAAATTGGATGTGTATTTTAGTACGTCATCAGGAGGTTTTCAAATATCATGTGTCTTATTAGGTGTTTTTGGTGGACTTTACATTGCACTTAAAGATTTTATAAAAGGATAGTGCGTAAAAACATTGCTATATATACGATACTAGGTGGTCTTCTTTTAGTTGTTCACTCTTTTTTTGTTACAGAGTTTCCTGAGAGAGGTTTAGAACATTATTTTGTAGTAGGACAGGTTTTTCTTTTATTGCTTTTTCTACTAGGACATATTTCAACCGTTCTTCTAAGTAGTAATTGTGATATCTATTTAGGGCAAGTGTTCTTAGGGTTTAGTGTTTTTAAGTTTATTTTAACAGGATTATTTATTCTTTTTTTGAGTAAAATGGGGGAGTTCCCCTTATCTAAATCGTACGTGCTTCTTTTTATGTTTTCTTATTTCATCTATTTAATTGTTGAGGTATATGTTTTAGTAGGCAAGCTAAATGATGACGAAAAATTATCTACTTGAGGCTGTCTGTATTTATTTAATCTTATTAGTTTTCCTTGTATAAATAACTAAAAACCAATCCTATTACTTTATTCACCTTAAGATAATATTACATATAGTTCGAGAAAAAATTTAATTAAATGTCTTGAATTTAGATATAAAGGAATGTGTTATTTTAAAATATATTTCTTATAAATTATAAATCAGCAAAGAAATCATTTCCCTTATCATCACAAATAATAAACGCTGGGAAGTTTTCAATTTCAATTTTCCTAACAGCTTCCATACCTAATTCAGGAAAATCTACAACCTCCACAGACTTGATATTTTGTTTTGCTAAAATTGCAGCAGGTCCACCAATCGAACCTAAGTAAAAGCCTCCATATTTTTTACAAGCATCAGTAACAGACTGAGATCTATTCCCTTTTGCCAACATTATTTTAGAACCACCTAGTGCTTGGAATATTTCAACATAAGGATCCATTCTGCCTGCAGTTGTAGGTCCGAAAGATCCTGAAGGTAAACCTTCTGGTTTTTTAGCAGGACCTGCATAATATATTGGATGATTTTTAAAATATTCAGGCATTGCTTCACCAGTATCAATCATTTCTTTAATCCTTGCATGCGCAGCATCTCGTGCCACAATTAAAGTCCCCTTTAAGTTTAGTCGGGTTTTAATTGGGAATTGTGACAACACCTTTAAAATTAGTCCCATCGGCTGATCTAAATCAATCTCAACTGGCTTTTCTAAATGAGGTGGGTTAGCAGGTAATAATCTTCCAGGGTTTTTTTCAAGTTGCTCTAAATAAATACCATCCTTTGTGATTTTAGCTTTAATATTTCTATCAGCAGAACAGGAAACACCTAATCCAACTGGACATGATGCAGCGTGGCGTGGTAAGCGAATTACCTTGACGTCATGCGTGAAATATTTCCCTCCGAATTGCGCACCTATTAATGAATCTTGACAAATATTCTGAATTTTTTCTTCCCAAGCAAGATCTCTAAAAGCTTGTCCACCTTCGTTACCTTCAGTTGGTAATTCATCAAAATAACCAGAAGATGCTAATTTTACTGCTTTAAGATTTGTTTCGGCAGAAGTTCCCCCAACAACAAAAGCCAAATGATAAGGAGGACATGCAGCCGTTCCTAAATCTCTAATTTTTGCAGTAATAAATTCAGTTAAAGACGCTTCGTTAAGTAAAGCTTTAGTTTGCTGATACAGGTATGTTTTGTTTGCAGAACCACCACCTTTAGCCATAAAAAGAAACTTGTATTCATTCCCTTTTTCAGCATATAAATCTATTTGAGCAGGAAGATTGGTACCTGTGTTTTTCTCATCAAACATTGTTAAGGGAACAATTTGAGAGTATCGTAAATTACGTTTTTGGTATGTGTTATATATTCCTTTAGAAAGTGCTTCTTCGTCATCAGATGTAGTGAAAACATTTTCACCTTTCTTTCCCATTACGATCGCTGTTCCTGTGTCCTGACAAGATGGAAGTTCTCCTTCTGCAGCAATTTTTGCGTTTTCTAAAAGTGTATACGCAACAAACCTATCATTATCGGTAGATTCAGGGTCATTTAAAATTTTAGCTACTTTTTCCAAATGAGAAGTTCTTAAATAGAATCCGATATCTGCCATCGCTTCTTCTGCTAATAACTCTAAAGCTTTAGTTTCTACTTTTAAAAGTTCCTTTCCTTCAAATTGAACAGTTGAAACGTAATCACTTGAAATTTTTCTATATTCTGTATTATCTCCTTGAAGGGGGAATGCTTTTTGGTATTGAAAATCAGCCATTTTTGTGTTGTATGAATTTGGAATGATAAATTTACGGAATTGCGCTACAAAATACTATTAATCTAGATTTGATTATTCGAATGATTTTAATTCCTCAAAATAGCAGATATTATAGTGAATCATTTTTTGATATTGAAGCTTTATCTTCCATTTCATAATGGGGAAATATAATTCGATAAATTGCTTACGAATACTTTATTTGGGCATGACAAATTAATAATTTAAGTAATTTATTTTAGGAGTACCAATAATTATTTAATCTCTAAAAGGCAATTACCTTTGCGGTAAATCTCACCTATAAACATTTTTCATCCCTTATATTTATTTATGAGTTTAGCTGCAATTCCCGTCCATCCTGTTTGATGAGAAGCTCCAATTCCTCGGGAATTATCTCCGTGGAAATATTCGTAAAATAAGACTAGGTCTTTAAAGTGCGGGTCACGGTAAATTTGCTCTCCATCATTTACAGGTCGGTTTCCATAATTATCTTTTGTGAAAATACTGATTAAACGATTTGAGATTTCATCAGCAATTTCATCTAAATTCATTTTATTTCCTGATTTTGAAGGGAATTCTAGTTTTAAATCGTCACCGTAGTATTTGTAATATTCTCGTAATGACTCAACCAATAAATAATTAGTTGGGAACCAAATAGGACCACGCCAGTTTGAATTTCCTCCAAATAATGAGATGGTAGATTCCCCCGGTTGATAATCGATACTGTAGTCCTCTCCTTCTATTTTCACAGAATACTTTTCTTGATGTCTCTTTGATAATGACCTAATCCCTCCTTCCGATAAGAACTCGTTTTCATCCAACATGTGTTGAAGTAATCTTATTAATCTACTCTTCGGTATTAAAGAAAACAATACGTCTTCACCATCTTTAAAATTTGATATTGAGAGATGTTTGTCTTTTTTATCCCTCTTGTTTCTAAACCACTTTAAGCGTTTCATAAAGTCTGGAATATGAGCCAGTGCTTCTTTATTAATAAGTGATACTGCATATATTGGCATCAAACCAACAAGAGAATGGATTTTTAAGGGAATAAATCTTTCTCCAGGAAGCATCAACAAGTCATAAAAGAAACCTTCTTTTTCATCCCACATTCCTACCCATTTATTATCATTTCTATTGATAGATTCGGATATGTAAACAAAATGCTCATAAAACTTAGTGGCTACATCTTCAAATGAACTATCAAATTCACAAATTTTAATGGCCATTTTCATCATGTTTAGTGAGTACATAGCCATCCACGATGTTCCATCCGCTTGTTCTAAAATACCACCTCCCGGTAGTTTGTTACTCCTGTCAAAAACTCCAATATTATCCAGTCCTAGGAATCCTCCTTCGAAGATGTTTTTACCGGTTGAATCTTTTTGGTTAACCCACCAAGTGAAGTTAATACTTAGTTTTTGAAAAATTTTCTTCAAGAAAACGATATCGTCATTCCCGTAATGTTTTTTTTCTGTTTCAAAAACCTTTAAAGCAGCCCAAGCATGTACAGGAGGATTTACATCTCCAAATGACCATTCGTAAGCAGGAATTTGTCCATTGGGATGCATATACCATTCACGAGTTAAGGTTATTAATTGTTCTTTAGCAAAGGCAGGATCAATCATCGCAAGTGGTACGCAGTGAAAGGCTGTGTCCCATGCTGCATACCAAGGGTACTCCCATTTATCAGGCATTGATAATATGTCTTCATTGTGAAGATGTCGCCATTCTGAATTCCTCCCTGATCTTCTTGGTTTAGGGGGAGTAGGGTGTCCTTTGTCTCCATCTAGCCATTGCTCAATATCAAAATTATAATATTGTTTCGTCCAAAGCATTCCCGCGAAGGCTTGACGTTGAATATTGCGCATATCTTCTGTCGCATTTTTCGGAACAAAATAATCATAAAATTTATCTGCTTCTAAAATTCTATCAGTAAAAACATCAGTAAATTCATCCTCTAATGGGTTTACAGTAGCCTCAGTTTTTGTCAACCGTAAACGCACTTCAAAACTATCTCCTCCTTTTATAATTCGTTTGTAATAAGGAGCGAATTTAGTTCCTGACTCAATACCATCAAAAATAGAAAAGTTATCGTTTAACACTCCAGCATGAAAAGCATCTTTTACTAACGGTGATTTATTTGGCGTATTGAAGATACGTTTAGAATTTGTTGTGTTATTGGTAAACAAAAATTTATCTGGTGTATTAAAATACAAGTAGTGATCGCCAATTTTATTATGAGAAGCTTTAACTCCTCCAAAACCGTCGCTATTGGTTTTGGTGATTGTTGGAACTGAATCTGCAAAGCCAAAATCCCAAAGGTTTCTGAACCATAGATTTGGCATTATAGTTAATTCTGAATCATCTGTACCTCTGTTGCAAGCTGTAATTTTTATTAAGATATCATCTGGACCTTGTTTAGCATATTCTATAAATACATCAAAGTATTTATTTTCATTGAAAATCCCAGTATCTATTAATTCGAATTCTTTGTCGTTTTTTGTTCTTGCTTTATTTTCTCTTAATATGTCCCCATATGGGAATTTACTCTGTGGGTATTTATACAAGTATTTCATATATGAGTGTGAAGGTGTATTATCGAGATAATAATACAATTCTTTCACATCTTCACCATGATTCCCATCAACCCCTGTTAACCCATATAATCTTTCTTTTAAAATGGAATCTTTCCCATTCCAAAGTCCTAAACAAAAACATAAATTTTGGTAGTTATCAGATATTCCTGCGATTCCATCTTCACCCCATCTGTATACTCTAGACCGTGCATGGTCATGAGGAAAGTAATTCCATGCGGCTCCTTCTTTACTATAATCTTCCCTAACCGTTCCCCACTGTCTTTCACTTAAATAGGGACCCCATTTTCGCCAAGGATTATTCCCATCTTTATCTTTTTCTTCTAACCTTCTCTCCTCAATTGATTTCATTATAATGGACTTGATATTATCTTAAATCTAAAGTTAGCTTTTCCGATTTTATTATAACAAATATTAATTGTTTTAATGAACAAATTAAGTTCAATATTTAATAATACCCTTTTTAAGGGAGTTTAATAACTTAAAATTATCATTTTACTTTAAAAGTATAGATCAAAAAAAAGCCTCAACAATGTTGAGGCTTTTTAATATGTAAGTTGTTAATCTTAAATTTTTGCAGTTTTAACCGTCTTGATAATTCTTGCAGCAATCTTGTATGGATCACCATTAGAAGCTGGCCTTCTGTCTTCCAACCAACCTTTCCATCCTTTCTGAACAGTAATAATTGGAATTCTGATTGAAGCCCCTCTGTCAGATACACCGAAAGAGAAATCAGTAATAGCAGCAGTTTCGTGTAAACCAGTTAATCTTTGCTCGTTATAAGCTCCGTAAACATCTATATGCTCTTTAGTTACTGGTCTGAATGCTTCACAAATTTTTTCGTAAGTTTCTTTAGAACCACAAGTTCTTAGAGTAGTATTAGAGAAGTTAGCATGCATACCTGAACCATTCCAATCTCCTTTTATAGGTTTTGGATGATATTCGATATAGTAACCATATTGTTCAGTTAACCTGTCTAAAAGGTAACGAGCTATCCAAATTTCATCACCTGCTTTTTTAGCTCCTTGTGCAAACAATTGGAATTCCCATTGTCCTGCAGCAACTTCTTGATTAATTCCTTCAAAGTTTAAACCTGCTTCGATACAAAGATCAGCATGTTCTTCAACTAATTCTCTTCCGAAAGTATTTTTTCCACCCACTGAACAGTAGTACATTCCTTGAGGTCCAGGATATCCTCCAACAGGGAATCCTAAAGGTAAAGTAGTCGCAGTATCCATTATAAAATATTCCTGCTCGAAACCGAACCAGAAATCATTGTCTTCATCTTCGATAGTTGAACGTCCGTTAGATTCATGAGCAGATCCATCTGCGTTGAAAACTTCAGTCATTACTAAATAACCATTTATTCTAGCAGGATCTGGATAGATCGCTACAGGAATTAATAAGCAATCAGAATTTCCCCCTTCCGCTTGTTTAGTTGAAGACCCGTCAAATGACCAGTTTCCTATTTCTTCTAAAGTTCCTTGGAAGTTTTCATGCTCCTCAACTTTAGTTTTTGATCTCATGTTTTGAGTTGGCTTGTAACCATCTAACCAAATGTACTCTAACTTAATCTTTGCCATGTGTGATAACTATATTATGGTTTGAAATAATGTAATAAGTGACGCAAAGGTAAAGCTTTTCTTTAAAAAACCTTATTTAATCACTGTAAAATTGTAGTTTGGAACCTGTTTTTTTCTGAGTTTAAAAAAATAAAGCATCAACTATAAAAACTGATCAAGGAAACTAATTTTTTGTTTTTCGCTACATTTATTGTGAATAGTCGTTTAAGGTTTTCGCCTTGTTTTTAATATTACTGAACCTAATAATGGGTTGTTGGTTATTCTGAAAATTGTTCTAATAAATGAAGTGAAAAACTCATTCAGCAGATATGTCCTTGATTAGTATTAAGAATTTGAATCAATAAATCCCAAAAGGGTTTTATTGATTCAAATATAAGTTTTGTTGATGGCACCCTTTTTTACTCGATCATAATGTCTCCAGTCATATCACTAGGAATGTCAACTTCCATCATGGTTAATATAGTAGGCGCTAAATCCCCAAGTTTTCCTGGTTTTAACTTCTGGTAAGTACTATCGATTAAAATACAAGGAACTGGATTTGTTGTATGCGCAGTATTAGGAGAGCCATCTGCGTTGATTACAAAATCAGCATTTCCATGATCAGCAATAATTACGAAAGAGTAATCTTTTATCAAGCCAGCTTCAACAACACGTTTTACACAAGAATCAACTGTTTCAACAGCTTTAACAACCGCTTCGTAAATTCCAGTATGACCAACCATGTCAGGGTTAGCAAAGTTTAAACAAACAAAATCAACTTCCCCTTTTGCTAATTCTGCTGTAATTTTATCTGTTACTTCAGGAGCACTCATTTCAGGTTGTAAATCGTACGTTGCAACTTTTGGAGATGCAGCAATTAAACGTTTTTCACCCTTAAACTCTTGTTCTCTTCCTCCTGAGAAGAAAAATGTAACATGAGGATATTTTTCAGTTTCTGCGATCCTTATTTGAGTTTTTCCAGCAGCTTCTAATACCTCTCCCATTGTATTATTAAGGTTGTCCTTTTCGTAAGCAATATGCACATTTTTAAATGCCTCATTGTACTTAGTCATTGTAACATAATGTAAAGGGATAGTTTTCATTCCTTGGTCTGGGAAATTTTGTTGAGATAAAACTTCCGTAATTTCTCTACACCTATCAGTACGGTAGTTAAAGCAGATCACAACGTCACCTTCTTTAATTAATCCCACAGGATTCCCGTTTTCATTTACCATACAAACTGGTTCGATAAACTCATCCGTAATTCCAGCATCATAAGAAGCTTGAACTGACGCAACAGGATCTTGAGATTTAGTTCCTTCTCCTTTTACCATCACGTTGTAAGCTTTAGCAACTCTTTCCCAACGTTTATCCCTATCCATTGCGTAATATCTTCCTGTAATAGAAGCTATTTTACCTGCTGAATTCTTTAAGTAATCTTTAAGATCAGAAATATATCCTAATCCAGATTTTGGATCAACATCTCTACCGTCAGTAAATGCATGAATATTAACATCTTCGACTCCATTTTCACGAGCCATATCACATAATGCATGCAAATGTGCTTGAGATGAATGAACTCTTCCTTCGGAAACTAATCCAAGATAATGAACTGCTTTCCCTTCTGCTTTCGCATATTTTAAAGCATTTACTAATACTTTGTTTTCGTACAAAGAACCGTCTTTTACTGCTAAATTTATTTTAACTAGATCTTGATATACAACTCTTCCAGCTCCGATATTTAAATGCCCAACTTCTGAGTTCCCCATTTGTCCTTGAGGCAAACCAACTTCTTCTCCGCTTGTGATCAAGGTTGTATGTGCATACTTTTCGTATAAACTATCTACAAATGGAGTTTTAGAGTTGTAAATCGCATCGGACTTAGTTTTATCTCCATGACCCCATCCATCTAAAATGATCAGTACAAATTTTTTATCAGACATATTTTTTAAATTAAAAGCTTCCGCAGTTATGTTAGTGTAAAGATAGTAGCTTTTTAAATAGTATAAAATTTATGTCTTTTGTTTTGTGATTAAAAAGTGATTGGCGCAAACATTTGTTTCAACAAATTCTTGACAATAAGGTGTTTGTTGTTATATTTGTTTTCAAAAGATAGTAGGAATTAATTGCTCTTGTGGGTGTGTTTCCTGTTTTATTCTTATTTGGCTGATTTACGGAACGAATAATACTTAGAAACGTTTCCGGTTATTTTGAAGAGATATGAAAAATATATTGTTTTTTTTGGTGACTATTGCTTGTTTTGGATGTACTACGACTTCTAATCGTGTGGAAATGGTGATGGAAATTGAAGGTATGTCTTGTAGTCAAAGTTGTTCTCCTTTTATTCAGAAGAAATTAGCAGGAACAGAAGGCGTATTTAGTGCTAATGTTGATTTTGAAACAAAACTAGGAACTTTCATAATTAACAGTGGAAAAGTTACAAAAGAGGAAATTATTGATAAGATTCAAAGTATAGCAGGTGGTCAGTACAGGGTGGTGTCCTGCGCAGTAAAGGTCTTGCGGGAAACAGATGTATCAAAATCATTATTAGAAAAAACACCTGATTTTAATATTTCAAAATCAAAAGTTTTAGTATCTGATTTTAGATTGCCTAACTTTTTTAAGATTTTAAATCTTTTATTGAACTAGATTTAATCAACGTCCTGATATATCTTAACAAGATAATAGTAAATTTGGCCTTCAATAGACCCTTTTTTTTATGGAAAATAGAGCACAATTAATATTTAAAAGGTTTACGAAATGGACAATATTCTATACCATTTTTGTTGTGTTTGCAGGGAGTTTAGTTAAAGTAACAGGCTCGGGAATGGGTTGCCCAGATTGGCCAAAATGTTTTGGATATTACGCGCCACCATTCACTGACGCTAAAATTACGTGGAAGTCTGATCACTTATACGAAGAAAGTCAAATGATTATTCATGACGGAGAATTACTAATTGCTCCATTAGATTTTCAATCAGCAGTAAGTTTTAATAGATTAAATTGGGCATTATATGATAAACATGACTACAATGGTTATAAGCCAATACATACAATTATAGAAGCCGTTAATAGATGGGCTTCTGTTTTATTAGGTTTTGTTGCTTTGGGAATGGTTGTTTTTTCTTTCAGAACATCAATTTTTAGAGTTGTCAATATAGTTTTT
>MDTF01007412.1_pt1 | contig 28963 bp, 29 predicted proteins | sample 811191 | NCBI WGS metagenome assembly MDTF01 (sample SAMN05326649, study PRJNA326480) | marine metagenome | isolation source: seawater | place: Southern Ocean | collected 2011 | reverse complement strand
TGGGGTTTTTTTTTGTTAATTTAAATTAAAGTTGGCTAGAATTTTTACTTTTAATTCTTTAGATGATTAAATTATTAAAAATATCAGAGAACATGACGCTAAACATTATAATTTTCAATTTTTGTAAAATAGTTTTTTAAATAATTTTTTTCAAATCACTAACAGTTGATGGACACTCTGCTTTTATTTTCTCGTAGTTCTTTATTAACATATCTATTATTTCAGATTTTAATGAGTATTTTTTATGATTTAATTTAGACACTAATTGAATTTCCGCTGCTGTGCCAGTGGCGAATACATTGTTCGCTGACAGAATGTGATTAAGATTAAAGTCACCTATTTGAGTTTTAATTTTATTTTTTTTACATATTTCCAGAATACATCTTCTGGTAATCCCGCTTAGTATAGAGTTTTCTTTTGGAGTATAAATAGTATTTTTTTTAATCCAAAAAATATTACAGGCACTGGTTTCTGCTACAAATTTTTTTGTATCCAACATTAAACAATCATCGAATCCTTTTTCATTAGCATCTATTTTAGAAATAACTGAGGATTGATAAGAGCCAGAAGATTTTGCCTCAATAGGAAATATAGCTTTATTTAATTTTGGATATTTAGAAATAGTAAGCGAAATACCATTTTTCTTAAATAGTTTCCCCCACTTCCATGTCGCTATAGCGATTAATGATTTACACAATTTAGTATCAGGTGACATTGAGTGTGAAGATCTAAAAATGATGGGTCTGATATAGCCAAAATCAATATTATTAATCTTAATAAGATTATTGCAGATTTTTTCAAATTTTTCTTTATTTAAGCTTAGTTTTAATTTCATCAATTCTGATGAACGCACTAATCTTTTGAAGTGTTCAGTTAAAAATAATGGTTTAAAATTATATACAGCAATACCCTCAAAAACAGAGGTCGAAAAATGTAAAGAATGATTTAGAACATGAATTTTTGCAGTATCACTTTTAATAAATTTTCCATTAAAAAAAATTTTTCCTGGAATTTTTGAAAAGTTCATTTTTTAATTTTTTCTTCTATTATCTTTTAAATGTTCAGAGAAAAAAAATACTAGTGATTTTCTATTACCTTTAGTTACTTTTGTAACTTCATGTGGAAAGTTACAATCACTAATAATTAAACTTTGAGTTGTTGGCGTATAGTCAGTGTATTTTTTTTTATTTTGGTAAACTCTATACTTTCCCCCCATAAAATTTTTACCAAACTGTATAACACCTGCTGCTAAATAATCTGGATTACTATCTGTGTCTAAATGATATCCAACAAAACAACCTTTATCAATTTGATTAAATTGGACTCTTCTCAAGTAAATATTTTTTTTGCCATCAATTCCTAAGATTTTTTTAAAAAGCAAGACGATTTTTTTTTGATTAAGTATCTTCAGGACTTTTACTGAATATGGGTTTTTAACAACTTTAGGTTTTTTAATATCTGTCATGAATCTACCAACTAAAAGATGATTTGTTTCACCTGCGTCCCCAATTTTTATAAATTCTTTTTTAACTTTGTTGCAACACTCTTCCAAAGCCCTGAAATTACTATTACTTATTGGACTTACAGCAGATTTAGCTTTAATTAAAACGGTTCCAATTTTTATGTATTTATTTTGTAAACGAGTTATTTGTTTATACATACTTTGGTCTACCATAAATTGCTGTTAGATCACTAAAAACACTATAAAACAATCCCATTTTAGGATGATCTAATCCAAGAACAATTGGATGCTTAAAATTTTCAATAAATAATTTACCCATGCTGGCATACTCTGCCCCTTGTTTAATAACTATTTTTTCATACTCTGATTCATCTAAATTTGGGAACCATGATGAGTATAGTGATGCCCTTGAAACAGAAATTTCTGAAATATTTTTTTTAAAATTGATATTTTTTTTTAATTCTTTAATTAATTTAACTTCATTTTTCTTACACATGTTAATAAAATTTTTCTTGGTACTTAAACTTTGAACTAGAAGCTGGACATCTGTGCCTATGGGGCATACTTTTTGAATTTTTCTTTTGCTATTACATAATTTTTTTAAAAAAGACTTTTCAGTTTCCTTCGTCCTTATAAGAATTTCTTTAGAGTAAGACTCAAAATCACCATAATATAAAATATGCTCAAATTTGATGTCATATTTCCTAAATATGGTGTGAATTTTTTCTATAATTTTCATAAGTCTTTTTCCAATCAGTCCGACCCCTTCATTTAATTTATTAAAGGTATATTTATATAGTCCCATAGCAACTTTGACATGTTCATAATCTGGACATAGAGGTGTTATGAGTTGTATTTTTCCAGTGTTAATTTTATTTATCATTGATATTTTTTTTTGGAAACTAATTTTTTCTAAATCAGCAAATTTTTCTAAATCCTTGAAAAAATTATCATATCTAATAATATTTTTTACTTCTTTTTCAAATATCAATATTGTTAAAAGAGAAGGGTTGTATCCTAGAGCTTTATTCAGTTCAGAAAATATAATGTTCACTTTCTTGTCATTTTTTTGTTTTCTTGTTTTTAAGGTGATAATATTTTCATTATATTTATCTTTTATTATTTCCCAAAAAAGAAAATATTTATAGCTTAATTTTTTATTAATTAATTTTTTTTTAATTTTTGAATATTCACTTCTTAAATTCTTAATTTGAATTTTAAGATTTTCTATTTTTAATTTTTTATAGTTAATATCTTTATTTAAAGTAATAGAATCCAGAACACTTTTTGAAGTCTCTGAACTTATATATATATTTAAATTAAGATTTAACACTGTCTGAAAATAATTTTAGCGAATTATCGTATTGAGATAAATTTGTTTTTGGAACTGTTACAAAAACAAGCGACTTAATATCTCCATACTTACTTTTGATTTTATCAATATAGTCATTAATTTTTTCTGGTGTACCTGCTAGAAGAATATTGTTAGCTGCATCCTGAAAATTTGATACATTTGCTCCAAAAACAGCATCTTTTTTAAAGGTTTTTAATTTATCGTATAAAATTTTAATACTTTGCATATATGGAGAGTCTTCTGCATAGGAGTATTTTTTTATGTCTTTTTTATCTTCTAGTAAATGGACATATCTAGTTAGTCTAATTTTCTTTAAAGCCAGTTTTTTATCTAATGGAGAATTTTCTAAATATCTCTTGATATGATCCTCAACAATTTCTTGTGAGCAAAAGTTTGATATTGCTATTGACCAACAGTTCTGTGAACATACCTTAACATTATAAGAGCCCTGATTTAATACTGGCATAATCACTTCCAAATCATCTCTATTTTGATACAAGCCATTAAAGTAGCCTAGTCCTAAATTCTTATTAGCACTTTTTACAGTAGAGACAGAAAAATTTTTTGACTTTATATCAATTAAATCTTTTTTTTTTAAAATTTTCTCAATCAATTGATAGGTCTCAAGCATTGTTTCATAATTTTTTTCGTCTAAAGCTCCTATTGCTTCCAAATCAGTTTTATTTGCACCGGAACCTATACCAAGAATTAGCCTACCTTTGCAAAGGTTGTCTGCCATAGCAATCAAGCTAGCAACTACAGCTGGATTGTAAAAATTTAAATTTGTTGTGAGCGTTCCTAGTCTGATTTTTTTAGTGATTTGAGACAAAGCCGAAACCATCATCAGGCTAGAGGATATTTTTTCATGTCTGTCGGTTAAGTGCTCACCAAAAAAAGCTTCTTCTATACCTAATTGATCAGCTTCTACTGTATAGTCTTTTACTTCTTCTAATACATTTTCGAAACTAACACCTTGTTTATATATTGGTATTGAAAGTATTCCTTTTTCCATAATCCTAATTTTAGCAAGTATTTTATTTACAATACTTTTCTAAACTCTTTATTTTAAAAACATTATTTATTATTTTGACAAAATATCTAATTTTTTTAAATATTCCATGTTCTCTTTATAATATTTATTAAGATTTATTAAGCTATAATTTAAGTGATTTTCTTTAGTTTTAGATATTTTTTTTGTAAGAGAATAATTGATATTGAGTTAATCAATTCATGATAAGCCAATAATTAACCTGCATATGTCATATCTACCTTATAATAGGTGTGGCCATAAGTTTTTAGTCCTTTGTAGATAACACTCCTAAAGAAATAGCAATACTTGAAATTAATAAAGGCATTGATAAAGAGCCCATAATATTTTTTAAATTAACTTAAATCCTTAAAAAAAATTGGCGAATTTTTTTTTATATTTTTTTTTGCTTTTTTTCCTATTATTTCAAAATACTTTGATGCACAAACTCCTATTTTAGGTCTAAAAGTTTCTATATTATTTTTATTTATTAATTCATTTTTATTTATATCTTTAGAAGAAAAAATTGATCTCCTTAATTTAAGTAAATTTCCATTTTTATTCTTAGTCTTTAATTTTGATATTGATAAATTTTTTATAACTTTACTTAATTCACTTAATTGATGAGGTGTTATTGAGAAATCTGAGTCAGAAGTTTTTTTTTTATCTAAATTAAAGTGCTTTTCTATTACAGCTATTCCATAAGAATGTGCTGCTATAGATGAATAAATATTATCAGTATGGTCTGACAATCCTATTTTATATTTTTTAAATATTTTTTTTAAGTAACTTATTCTTTTCAAGTTGATATCTTCTAATTTTGTTGGATATTCAGAAACACAATGAAGGATAACAATTTTATCGTGAAATTTATTTATTTCCCTGATTGCACTTTTTATTTCCTTAATGCTTGCCATTCCGGTTGATATTATTATTGGTTTTTTTTTTGAGGCAATATAATTAATGAGTTTCATATCCGTAATTTCAAAGGAAGCAATTTTGTAAACTTTAACATTCAATTTCTCTAATAAATCCACACCTCGTTTGCTAAATGGACTGCTAAAAATTTGTTTTTTATATTTTTTTGCTATTTTAAAGGCAGCTTCATGCCATTTAAATGGAGTATGTGCTCTTTTGTATAAATCCCAGAGAAAATTATCTTTCCATAATCCTTTTTTTATTTTAAATCTTTTGTCTTTAGAGTTTAATGTAATATCGATTGGCTCATATGTTTGAATTTTAACAAGATCTGCACCATTTTTACAGGCTGACTCTACTAATTTAAGAAACCGTTCTCTCGCACCCATATGGTTTCCTGAAATTTCAGCAATTAACAGAGGCCTAGTGTAATCAAAATTAATGTCTTTATTATTTACCTTATTCATAAAAATAATTTTTTGTTTAATGAAAAAATGTTATTATCCTTATATATGAAAATTAATTATAATAAAATAATCAATCAAATTCAAAAAGTAAGAACAAAAAATAACGTAAACTGGATGAATATCTTGAGAGTTGCAATTAAATTTGCACCAATAGAGGCTAAAAAAATTATAAAACAGATAAATCTAAATGATAAAGAAATTTCTAAACTGATAAGTAAACTATCAAAGTAACTTTGAAAAAATTAAATAAAAAATTAACTAGAGGGAATACTTTAAAATTAAATTATTTAATATGAATATAAATAGTAAAGTTATTTTAGAAGCAGGAACAAATCATTTTAGAAATATTAAAGAGACAATAAAAATATTAGATTTTATTAAATGAAAATTCTTAAAATTGCTGATATAGAAATTTCAGAAACTTCCGAACCAGTTATCATTGCAGAGCTGGGAATTAATCATCATGGTTCAATAGATAAAGCTATTTACTTAGCAGATTTAGCCATCAAAGCAGGGGCAAAAATTCTCAAACATCAGACACATGTTATTGAGGATGAAATGGCTTTATGTGCAAAAAAAATAGTCCCTGACAATGCTAAAAAATCAATATTTCACATAATTCAGAAATATTCTCTTTCGGAAAGCTCTGAAAGAAAATTAATGAATTATATAAAAAATAAAAATAGAATATTTATTAGCACCCCTTTTTCCAGAAAAGCAGTAGATCGTTTAATTAAATTTGATGTACCGGCATTTAAGATTGGTTCAGGAGAGTGCAATAATTATCCTTTAATTGAGTATATTTGTAAACACAAAAAACCAATTATTCTAAGTACTGGAATGAATAGTATTGAAACAATAAAACCAGCTGTAAAAATTATTAGAAAATATAAAAACCCTTTTGCACTTTTGCACTGTACCAATATATACCCAACACCACCAAAATTAGTAAGATTAGAAGCGATGTTAGAAATTAAAAAAAATTTTAAAGATGCTGTGATTGGTCTTTCAGATCATACAGAAACTATTCACACATCCTTAGGAGCTATTGCAATGGGAGCATGCATAATTGAAAAACATTTTATTGATAGTAAAAAAGTTAAAGGCCCGGATGTCAAAGCATCCATGGATACATCTGAATTAAAAGAATTGATTAAAGGCTCTAAGATAATTTTTCAAGCAAAAAAAGGAAAAAAGAAACAGCTAAAAGAAGAGGCAAAAACAGTTGCATTTGCATTTGCATCAGTTGCCGCAGTAAAAAATATATCTAAAGGAGAAAAACTTACAAAAAATAATATATTCCCAATCAGACCTGGTAATGGTTATTTTAAAGTAAAAGATTATAATAAATTATTAGGTAAAACGGCAATAAGAAATATTAAAAAAGGATTTCAACTGAATAACAAAGATGTCAAAAAAAACTAGAATACTTTTGATAACAGAGAGAAGGGCGGACTATAGTAGGTTTAAGCCATTGTTAAAATTAATGAAAGACGACTTAAAAATAGATTACAAAATTATTGTGACGGGTTCACATTTATTAAAATCACATGGCTACACTATAAATGAAATTAAAAAAGATAAGTTTAAAATTTTTAAAAAAATAAAAAATTTTCAGAATTTAAGAAAAAATAGCGCAATAAATATGATTAGTAGCATGGGCACTGTATTTACAAAATTATCTAATATTTTTAATAAATATAAACCAGACATAGTAGTTACTGGATTTGATATAGGTGCTAATTTTGCTTTAACAGTTTGTGCTGCCCATTTAAACATTCCTGTTGCACATATACAAGGCGGGGAAGTTACTGGCTCAATTGATGAGTCCCTGAGACATGCTATGAGTAAATTTGCAAATTATCATTTAGTTGCAAATCAAGATGCAAAAAAAAGATTAATTAAAATGGGTGAATTAAAAAAGAATATATTTATTGTTGGCTGCCCATCACTGGATGCTCTGAAGGATGTCAAGGAGGTAAATCTAAAAGAAATGTCAAAAAAATTCAATTTCAATTTTTTTGAGAAATTTGCATGTTTAATACAGCATCCCGTTACTACTGAGAAAAATTTATCAAAAAAACAAATACTACAAACCCTAAAAGGTATTAAAAAAATAGGTATTCCAACTTTTGCAATAATGCCAAATAATGATGCTGGATATGAGAATATTATAAAAGAAATAAAATATTCTAAAATTAAATGGACAAAAAATTTATCTTTATCCGAATATAAATCAGTATTAAAAAATTGTAATTTACTAATTGGAAATTCTAGCTCCGGCATACATGAGGCAGCAACTTATAAAGTACCCGTTATAAATATAGGCTCAAGACAAAACAGAAGATTAAAGTCAAAAAATGTTATTGATGTAAATTATAATAGTAATGAAATTTCAAAAAAAATTAAAATTGTTTTATCAACTCAGTTTAGAAAAAATTTAAAAAATTTAAAAAATCCATATGGAGATGGAAATAGCGCTTTAAGAATGATTAAAATTTTAAAAAATATAAACATTAAAGAAAATACTCAAAAGACAATTACATATTAAAAATACTATTGAAAAAAAAAATTTTAATTATAGGTTCAAGTGGTTTCATTGGTTCAATTTTATCTAAAAAGTTAAAAAAAAATTTTATAATTTTTAAAAGTCATATTAAAAAAAAAAGAATTATAGATATATTAAATTACCGTAATTTAGAAATTTTTGTTAAAAAAAAAAAATTGATTATATTTTAAATTTAACAGGTCAATCTACTGAAAATAAACTTAATGAAAATTCAATTAAAGGAAATCAAAATTTGATAAAATTAACTAAGAAATTTGAATATTTGAATATTATTTATTTTTCATCGTCACTAATATATGGTGAAAAAAAACTTCCTGCTAGCGAAATAGAAAATACTCAGCCAATATGTAATTATTCTAAAATAAAAAAAAAAGTGGAGAAATTATATCTGAATAGAAGCAAACAATTTAAAATACTTAGAATTGCAAATATTTATGATTTAAAGACTACAAAAAAAACAGGTCTTATTTGCAATATAAAAAAAGTATTAAAAAATGATAACAAATTAACCATTCCAAGTCTTAATCTGGTTAGAAATTATTTATTATTAGACGATCTTTGTAAGATAATTCTAATTATATTAAAAAACTATACTTTAATTAATCAAAATATAATAAACATAGGTCACGAAAATTTATCTATCAAAAAAATTATTAGCATTTTTGAAAAAAAATATAAAAAAAAAATTAATACTAGAATTATTAATAATAAATTAAATCCATCAATTCCATTGAATATAAATAGAATGAAATCAATTATTAACATAAAGAGATTTAATAAGTTAAAAGATATAATATAATTAAGTGTATTTATGAAAAATTTTTTTAAAAATAAAAAAATACTGATCACCGGCGCGTCAGGTTCAATTGGAAAATCCTTGGTATTGAGACTGTTAAAAACAAATTGCAATGTGATTAGAGCATTTAGTAATGATGAAAATGGTCTTCATGAACTTTCAGAATCTATAGATGGTGCTTATTTTGTTGATTTGGAAAAATCAATGTACAAAAATAAAATTAGATATGTTTATGGGGATGTTAAGGATTTTGAAAAATGCTTAGAAGTTTCAAAAGATATAGATATTATAATAAATGCTGCTGCTATGAAACATGTTCCGATGTGTGAATATAATTCAGTAGAGGCCACAAGGGTAAATGTTAATGGAGCAGAAAATTTAGTGAGAGCTGCAAATATTAATAAATGTGATTTATTTCTGCAGATAAGTACAGATAAAGTTGTAGATGCAAATTCGTGTTTAGGTGCCACTAAACTATTGGCTGAAAAGATTGTTATTAATGCTGGAAGCATAAGAGGAAGTAAAACTAAATTTTCATGTGTTAGATTTGGCAATGTAATTGGAAGCAGAGGGTCTGTTTTACCAAAATTTATAAAATTGATTAAATCGAATATAAATTTACCAATTACGGATAAAGAAATGACAAGATATTTTATGACAATTAATGATGCCACCGATTTGATAATTAGCTCTTTAATAAACTCTAATGGTAGTGAAATTTTTATCCCAAAAAAAATGGCTTCATTTAAAATTCTTGATCTAGCCAAAGCACTATTAGATATATTTAAATCGAGCAAATCAAAAGTGGTATATATTGGAATAAGAAAAGGAGAAAAGATTAAAGAAGAACTAGCAACGCAAGAAGAATTAAATTATATCAGAGTTAAAAAAAATTATGCATTTATCAACAAAAATTTAAAAGAAAGTAAAAGTTTTCCAATTAAAAATGATAATTTTAATAATTTACAATTATTAGATGTTAATAAAATTATTTTTTATTTAAAAAAAAATAAATTAGTTTAATTTATTTTTGTTCTTAGCGACCATAATTTATTTTTATTTTTTTTCCATAGATGAGGCGATCTAAATTCATCAATTTTATTCCAAAAAGCTTCTTCATTTATATTTATATATTTTAAAAAATCATTAAAATATTTTTTTGGAAATTCAGAGTCATATTTATTTACAAGTTTTGTTCCTTCATTTCTTTCAATTTTATCATTTCTAACTTCTTGGGCAGTATCGTATGTAGCTCTACCAATTCCAAATTTTATATATGTGCAATAATAATGAAAAGGATCAATCTTATCGTCTATGCCTGAGTATTTTGAGTAAGTTCCCTCTGTTCTTTCTGTATTTGGTTTAAATCCAGTATTTTTTGAGGCATAATAGAAACATTCTTGAGGATCCCATGGCAGGTAATAGCCCAAAAATCTTTGCTCAATTTTAGATTTTCTAATTTCTTTTATGTTGGGTGGAACATAAGGATTGAATTCATTAATTTTAAGATTAAATTCCTTCATTATTTTCTCTATTGGTTCGCCTGATAAAATTATTTTACTAGTATTAGGAGTTGAAAAAAATTTTTCATTCATCTGAGGCTTTTCATTTTCTTCAATAGCATTTCCATATTCTGCCTGATTTTCTCCATAAAAAATTAGGGGAATATTAAATTTAAGAGCCATTAATGGGCCAATAATTTTTTGACCAATAATAAAAGGTTGAAAAGGATGTAATAAATTTTGAAAAGCAAGCCTAGTGAGAATTCGATGAACTTTTCCATTAGGTGTAAATAAAATATTATCAAAACCACCAACATGTAGCCAATTGGTAAAATTTTCCCATCCTATATTTGTGTAGAGATGTGGGGCCCAAGTAACAGTTAATGGATTCATATTATATTTATATTTCAAAATATGGGCAGCATATGCACTATCTTTTCCACCACTTCCTGGAACAATGCAATCATAGCCATTTTTTTTTCTATGCTTGTCTAATAGCTTAATAAGTTTATCTTCACGGTCATTCCAATCAATTTTTTTTTTACTTTTGGCATATTCACATGCCTCACAAATTTGATATTTTTTATCAATATTAATACCTTCTTTATTTTGATTTTGATTTTTGAATTCTATGGTGGTTCTTGGTCTTTGATTAGAAATTGTGCATTTTTTACAAAATTTTACTTCCTCTGGTAGTCCAAATAGTGAATAGTTTTTTTTCATAATTTTTTAATTATATCTATTTATAACAGTTTTTAAAAAATCTAATCCAATAAAAGAACTTTTTTCTGGATGGAATTGTGTGCCCATTATATTCTTATTATTAGATACTATTGAGCAAATTTTTTTATCTTTAAATGAACTTGTAGCTAAAATATTTTTTTTATTTTTAGGAGTTCCTTTGTAAGAATGAACAAAATAAAATTTTTCATTATTATACATCTTTAAATAATCAAAAGTTGATGAATTCTTATTATTAAATTCTATTTTTTTCCAGCCAACATTTGGCAATTTATCACTCCTCTTTTTTGATAAAAGTTTAACATCTCCTTTTATTAAATCTAATCCTTCACTGTATCCATTTTCTTTACTTGAGGAGTACATCAATTGTTTACCCAAGCAAATTCCAAGTAAAAAATTATCTTTATCTTCTAAAAAAAGATTAATTTTTTTATCAATTGATTTATTTTTAAGTATTTTTATAGCTGTGTTAAATGCACCAACACCTGGAATTATTAGAAAATTTGAGTCTATTTTTTGTTTTTTTGAAAAAAGAATTGTTTCAAAGCCTATCTTTTTGATTGCATTTTTTAAACTTTCAATATTACCCATTCCATAATCAAGAATACAAATTTTTTTCACTAATTAATCTTTTTTTTAATATTTGAAATTTTTACTTTTTCATAATGAAGAACTGAAGCTATTGCAACAGAATCGTCGGCATATCTTTTTTGAATATCAAGTATGTCATCTACTGATCCACAGCCACCTGATATAATTAAAGGTTTATAAATATTTTTTTTGATATTTTCGATAAGTTCAATGTCAAAACCAAGTTCAGTACCCTCTTTATCAACTGAGGTAAGTAATATTTCACCACAACCCTTTTCCTGAATTTCTTTTATCCAGTCGATTAAGTCAATATTGCTTCTTTCCCTTCCACAATATTTATAAGGTTCCCATTTATTAGAACTAATCTTTTTTGCCTCTATGTATGAAACAATCGTAGAAGCACCAAATATATTTGAAGCCTCTTCTATTAATTTTGGATTTTCTAGTGCTGCAGAATTAATAGCAACTTTGTCAGCTCCAGAATTTAGAGCTTTCTCTATATCCTTAATATTTTTGATGCCACCACCTAATGTTATCGGAACAAAAACTTCTTTTGTAATATCTTTTATTAGGCTAAATAAATTATTTCTTCCATATAAACTCGCTACAGAGTCAATAATAATTACTTCATCAATTCCTTCTTTATAATATTTTTCTATAATTTTCTTTGGGTTTCCTATTTTTCTTAAACCCTCAAGGTTTATACCTTTAATTACATAATTATTTTTAATATCTAATCTAGCAATAATTCTCATTATTTAGTTATAGGTTAAAATTTTAGTTATAATATTTTTAATAAATATTTCATTTAAAAGGATGATATTATATGATTGAAACGAGTTATATGATAAATAATTATAATATCCTAGGATTAATTCCTGCAAGAAAAAATTCAAAAGGTTTAAAAAATAAGAATATACAAAAAATTTCAGGACTAACTATATTTGAAATTGCAGCAATTAGTTCTCTTAAATCAAAATTAATCGATGAAACTTATGTTTCTTCAGATAGCAATAAAATTCTGAATTTAGGAAAAAAACTTAAAATAAAATTATTCAAAAGAAAATCTAAGTATGCAAAATCTACCACTAATGCCAATCAAGTTATTTTAAATTTTTTATCTGAATTTAAAAAAAAGGATGAATTAAAAAAAACTATAATTGTTTATCTTCAGCCAACATCACCCTTTAGGAATCACATACATATAAACTATGCTATAAAAAAATTTATTAAATGCAAGTCATCAGCCTTAATTAGTGTTTCTGAAATAGGGGAAAAATTTTACAAATCTGTAAAAATTAAGAATAATAAACTTATACCGTTTTTTAATGAAAAATATTTAACTCAAAATAGACAGAATTTGAAAAAATTATTTACACCTAATGGTGCTATTTACATATTTTATGCTTCAGATTTTTTAAAACGAAAAAAAATTCCAATTATTGGTGCTGACTATTTTTTAATGAATTCATATGAGAGCTTAGATATTAATGATGAAGATGACTTAAAAATTGCAAATAAATTAAAAAAACAATTTTTAATTTATAAAAAAAGTAATTTAAATTGAGATTATTTTTTTTTCTACAATATATATTAAAATATAAACTATTTATTAAATTAAATAGTTATCTAGTTTTATTAATTATATTTATTTTAAATGGTAAAAAAAATAATAAGAAATATGGATTAGTATTATCTTCAGAAAGATTCAGGGGAGAAATTGAACTTTTAAAAAAGAATAAAAATTTTTATTTGATAATATTTCCTGAAAAAGTACTAAATTATTTATTAATACCTTTTGAGAAAGAATTGGTTTCATCAAATAAATATTATTTTAAAAATAATAAGAAAAGTAAATTTTTAAGAAAAAAAATTCAACATTATTTTTTAAAAATATTAAATCCACTATTTAGATTTTATAATATAGAATTTATGATTGGAGCGTCTTGCTATTATAAAAGAGATAATGATATTTCTGCAGCTGGTAAGATACTGGGGGCAAAGTATGTAGTTTTCTTGAGGGAAAATATGGCACCGTTTGAGATAGACAATCATGTGAAATATTTTGATGGTCGGCAAGTAACCAAGCCTGATTTAATATTTACTCAATGTATTTCAACTTTTAAAGCTTATAGCAGAATGAAAATTTTTTCTGGGATTAAAATTATAAATATTGGATCCCTAAGAATGAGTGATTTTATAAAAGAAACAAAAAAATTAAGAAAAAGAGATAAAGAAACTAATAAAAATAATAAGAAAAAAAATATAATTTTTTTTAGTTTTACATACCATTCTCTTCTTGAATTTTACAAGAACCCATCCATTTCTGCTTTTGGTAATATTGGCCTAATTAATCTTTTTAAAAATTCACATAATTACATTATTGATTATGCAAAAAAAAATAAGAATATTGTTTTAGTAATTAAAACCAAATGGGGCGGCAATTGGCATAATATTATTATTAATAATTGGAAGAAGTATTCCAACGATAAAAATTTACCTAAAAATGTAAAAATAACAATGCATGGTGATGTTCATAAGATGATCTTTAAAGCAGACTTGGTTATATCCTTTTTTTCTACAGCTATGTGCGAAGCCGGTTTAAGAGATATACCTGTTATTTTTTTATATTTTGATGAAATTAAAAATAAATTTAAAAACTTTATAGATATTAATTGGATTAAAAAATCTTTTTTTATTTGTAATAATTCTAAAAAAATAGAGCATGATATCAATTTGAATTTATTAAATTTTAAAATTTCAAAAACGCTTAGAAAAAATAGAGATGAATCTTTTCAGGAGTATGTAAGTGTTTTTAAAGAAGTAAATTACAAAGATTTACTTAAAGAGATTAATAAAATTATAACCTAACAGATAAATTTTTATTTTTTAAATAGTTCTTTATTTTAATTATATTATGATCACTAAATGTAATCATTGTGCCTAATGCAATTGAATTTAAACCATGGTTAAAACATTTTGATAGCTGTTCTAAACTTCCTATACCTCCTTCAAAAATACATGGAATTTTAACGCTGTTGTTAATTCTTTCTGAGTAATCATAATCAATCCCTTCTTTAGTGCCTTCTAAATCAACATAAATAATTTTTAATTCAGCTAAACCAGATTTTTCAAGTTTTTTTGCATATTGTATGGGGTCAATTTTTAAAGTTTTATCCTCTAGTAAATAATATCTTTTATTTTTTTTTATAATATTTATTCCTCCAACAACTGCTTGGTTTCCATATATTTCAGAAATTTCATTAATAATTTCTATATTAGTGAATAAGGTTGAGTTTAAAAAAATTTTATCAGCACCATTTGAAAAAACTTTTTTTGCAATTTCTAAGCTATCAATTCCACCACCAAAAGTTATAGGTGTACTTGAAATTTCAGCAATTTTTTCAAGAATCTTCAAATCAGGTGCTTTTTTTTTATTGTAGGAGTCAATATCTACTATAAAAATTTCATCTGCCTTTTGACTATCTAATGCTGAAACAGTTGTGACTGGACTACCAGCATTTTTAAAATTTTTAAATTTTATACCCTTTACTAGCTTGCTATTTGAAATTAATAATGAAGGTATGATTCTTATAAAATTCATTTTGGTGACCAATCTAGAAAATATCTTATTAAGTTTAATCCATTTTTCTGACTTTTTTCTGGATGAAATTGGACACCCATAAAATTGTTTTTTATTATTAAAGAAGGAATATCCACGTTTAAACTTGCAAATCCCACACAATTACTTTTTTCTTTTTCACTTCCAAACTTCAAATAATATGAGTGACAAAAATAAAAGCTACTAGTTCCAGTTAAATTTTTGGGGATGTTTTTCTCCTCTTTAATTTTTACGTTAGACCAGCCAATATTAAATATATTAGGTTTTCCAATTGGTAATACTTCGGCATCAATTAATCCAATCCCATCTGAAATTCCATGCTCATAAAGTTTCTTTGTAAATATTTGTAGGCCTAGGCATATTCCTAGAATAGGTTTTTGGCTTGATAGAAAATTTTCTATTTCTAAAAACATTCCATTTTTATGCAAATAGTCAACACAGCTTTTCGCAGCACCAACCCCTGGTATGATTAATTTATCAACATCTTTAATTTTCTCTTTATCTTTAATAATAATAGGATCTAATCCCAATCTATAAATGGAGTAATAAATAGATGATATATTGCATGCATTATAATCCAAAATGCCAATTTTCATCTATTATAAAAATTTTTTATCCCAATTAATCGAATCTGCAGGAATTATATTAGAATTATTTTCCTTTAATGTTTTTTTATCAGGCATTTTTTGTGGGTGGACAATATGTTTTTCAACTATATCGTAAAACTCATCTTCATCCATTTTTAGTATTTTTAAAAATGTATCAAGTGCTTTTGGTCTTTTTCCATCATACTTTTTAACTAGTTCAACTGCTTTTTCTCTTGGCATTCTGTTATTTCTAACATCAATTGAAACAAGATGAGCAGTTCTACCATACCCACGTTTTAAAAACCTTATGTAATCTCTAACTCCTTGCATTATGCACTCAATTTTTTCATAATCATACTCTTTCGGTATACCTTCAACAACATCACCTTTCCAACCTAGTTCTGATTTAATTATTTCGACTTGTTTTCTTACATCCCAAGGTATGTAATTTCCCAGATAAACAGCTTTAATTCCTTTTTTATTTATCTCTCGTTGTGTTGGAAATATATAAGGTTCAATATCTTTTTTACTAAATTTTTCTTTTGGATATCTGTCTCTCAACATTTCCAACATATCCTCTGCGTTTATTCCTAAATTTATAGATCTATTAAATTTTTCAACATTTAGTTCCTCAACTTCATCATAACTATAAAAGGAACTATATTCAGCTGATGGTTCTCCATAAAATAACAAAGGTATTTTTTTTTTAATTGCTGTATTAATAGGGTATGCTGTTATACCAACATGACAGTGCCAACAAAAATCACCTCTTCTAAATAAACTCTCAAACATCATCTTTTTAACAATTTCAAAATCAGGCTTAAAATTTATGAAATCTACACCAAGTGTATTTATTGTCTTTTCTGTATTTTCAATTACTGTTTTTCTTAAAAAGTTGTGGTCAAATCTAACCACCAAAGGCTTTAATTTTTTTTTTTTAACAAGATACCAAAGTGCAAATGCAGAGTCTTTACCACCTGAAAATGGAACTATACAATCATAATTATTTACATCTTTGTAATTTTTTATTAGAAGATCTAGATCTTTTCCTTTATCACTCCAATTAATTTCAGATTTTTTTTTTATTTGAGTGCAGACAGAACATGTACCTTTAGAATCAAAGGTATTAGTTTCAGCTGTTTCGGGAATAACACATTTGTTGCAATATTTCATTTTGAATAGTAGATAGTAAGTAATTTATATCATATTAAATGTTACTTTATATCTAATTTTAAATGAAAAAAAATTTTAGTCACACAGGCTCCAAATACATACCCAAATCAGAACTCAATCAATTTAAAAAACCCTACAATAGTACAATTGCTTTTTACGAATTAATGTCAAAATTAAAATTATTTAATAAAAATATTAAAAATATTATAGATATTGGAACGGGTATTGGTTCAAATTTACAGTACTTTTCTAAACAGGAGAATAATATCAACTTTTTGGGCACAGACTGCCAGTCTAGCAGGGTAACTGAGGGAAAAAAATTAAACAAAAATCATAAAATTAAATTTAAAAAACTTGATATACTTGGGCCCATCTCATCATTTAAAAATAAATTTGATGGACTAACTTGTATCCATACTCTCTGTTGTTTTAAAAAAATAGATAAGGTTATTAATAATATGTGTGGCATCAAGCCTAAATGGATAGCTATCAATTCACTTTTTTTTGATGGTGATTTAGATGTATTAATACATATTAGAGATCATAATAATAAAAAAGTAGCCGATAATAATCCTTATGGAGATTTTAATATTTTTTCTTTAACAAAAACAGAAGAAATTTTTAAAAAGAATGGTTATAAAATAATAACTAAAAAACCATATTTTCCAAATAAAGCTATAAAAAAACCAGGAAAAGAAAGAGGAAGTTACACTATTAAAACAGAAATTAATAAGAACACAACATTCTCTGGACCAGTTCATTTACCGTGGTATTTTGTTGTTGCAAAAAAAATAAGATGAAAAAAAATTTTTTCCTTACTTCAGATTATACGCTTGGACCAATTAAAGAGATTGTACTTTTGGGTGGTGGTAGCTTATTAAGAGAGCTAGTAATATGGGCAAAAGCAGAAAATATTAGCGTTAAAGTAATCACATCTCCCAGACATGAAAAAGAATATTTAAATAAAAAAAAATTTACTGATTTTCTTAAAGGACAAAAAATTAAATATATAGTAACTCAAGATATTAATAAAAAATTAGTCAAAGATTTTTTAAAAGATTCTAAAGATACATTTTTTTTGAGTCTTGGTGCGGCGTGGATCTTTAGCTCTTCAACTGTTTCGTCATTATTTAAAGATAAACTTTTCAATCTTCACTCAACAGGATTGCCTCAAAATCGAGGAGGCGGAGGCTATAGTTGGCAAATAATGATGGGAATTAAATTTGGCTATTGTAATCTTCACTTAGTAAATAATGGAATTGACACAGGCCCTATAGTAAAAAATAAAGAATTTTTATTTCCAGCAACTGCAAGAAAGCCAATAGATTTTCAAAAGTTTGCAGAAGAAAAGAATTTAGAGTTTATTAAAAATTTTATTTCAAAAAATAGATATACGAAAAAAATTATTAAAATTACCTCACAAAATGAACATCTCTCAACCTACTGGCCAAGATTAAATTCAGAATTAAGTTCTTGGATTAATTGGGCAATGAAAGCTGAAGAATTGGAAAAATTTATTTGTGCTTTTGACAACCCATATAATGGTGCCAAAACTTTAATTAATGGTAAAACTGTAAAAATTAAGAACGCTTATTTAAGCTCGCAAGATGGTTCTTTTCACAGTTATCAAAATGGAATTATTTATAGAAAGGGTGAAAATTGGCTATGTGTTGCATTAAATAAGTTCACATTAATAATTAAAGAAATACTAGATGAAAAAAATAAGGATATTTTTAAAAAGATTAATGTTGGAGATAGGTTGGCTACACCTAGTTCAAAATTAGAATTATCTCATAAAAGAATAATTTATACTCCAAATGGTTTAAAAAAATAAAAAGATAAAAACTAAAATTTAATAAATGGTAAAAAGATTAGTCATAATCCCTGCAAGATCAGGATCAAAAAGAATATTGAATAAAAATATTAAATTATTCTTAAAAAAACCTTTAATATATTATTGCTTAGAAGAATTAAAAAAATCAAAACTTTTTAATAAAATTCATATCTCGACTGATTCAAAAAAAATTTCAAAACTCGTGGCAAAAAAAAATGTTAAATTCGATTTTTTAAGACCAAAAAAACTATCTGGAAATAATGTTGGGTTATGGCCGGTTATGAAATATGTTTTAGAAAGATTTAAAAAAAAATCAATTTTCTTTGATCAAGTTTGGCTTGTTTATGCAACAAACCCTTTAATTAACAAAGATTTAATTCTTAAATGTGAAAAAGAATTTACAAAAAAAAGTAAAAAAGAAAATACAGCTTTAATTACAGTTTCCAAATATAATTATCCAATAGAGTGGGCACAAACTATTGATAAAAATGGTTTTTTGAAAGCAATTAATAAAAAAAAATTAAAAATTAGATCTCAAGATTTGAAAAATAATCTATGTGATGCTGGAATGATAAATATTTATAAGCCAGATGCTTTTTTGAAAAAAAATAAAACAATTAATTATATTCCATATTTAATTCCTTATTTAAAAACAGTTGATATAGATGATTTGGAAGATTTTAAGATGGCTGAAAAATTATTCATAATTAATGATTAAAAAGAAATTAATTATTGGTACTGCTAATTTTGGAAAAAAATACGGAATAGCAAAATCTAAAGTTGATCAAAGAACATTATCAAAAATTCTTGAATATGCTAAATATCAAAAATTAAAATATTTTGATACAGCTATCCTTTATAAAAATAATCAAAAACTAACAAATAATTTAAATTCACAATCAACAATAAACTTAAAAATTGCACCAAATAAAAAATGGATAAACTTGGACTATATCCATAAAAAGTTTCATGATATGAGTAGAGATAAAAATATTAAGATTAATTCTATAATGTTTCACGATGTAAAAATTTTATTTACTATAAATGGTAAATTAATTTTTAAAAATCTAATGATTTTAAAGAAAAGAAATTTTTTTAAAAAAATAGGTGTTTCAATATATGATTTTGAAGACTTAAACTTCATTCTTAAAAACTTCAAAATTAATGTTGTGCAGTGCCCCTTTAGCATATTAGACAGAAGACTAATTAATGATAAATGGTTAAAAAAATTAAATTCAAGCAAGATAGAAGTGCACGTAAGATCTATTTTTTTTCAAGGCCTTTTAACAAATGAAAATTTAACCAAAAATCGTTATTTTAAAAGATGGCAGCCTAAATTTCAGAAATGGTTTAAAGATATTAATAAAAATGATTTCAGTACTAGTGATGTATGTTTAAGTTATGTGTTAAAATACAAAATTGATAAAATTGTGGTAGGAATTAATGATCAAAATCACTTAGATAGTATAATTAATTTTAAAAAAGTAAAAAATTTAAAAAAGTTTGATTATATTAAAAATGATAACAAAAATTTATATGATACAAGAAAGTGGTCACATCTTTGGTTAAATGAAAAAAAAATTAAATAAAAACTTTGGAATTTTAAATTATAAAAAAGCCCAGAAAATAATAGCTGGTGGTACTATGTTATTTTCAAAAAAACCTGAGTTATTTTCACCAAATCATTGGCCAACATATTTTGATAAAGCAAAAGGATGTTATGTATGGGGCATAGATGGAAAAAAATATCTAGATATGTATTTTGGTGTAGGAACAAATGTATTGGGGTATGCAAACAATTATATTGATAATAAAGTAATTTCAGGTTTAAAAAAAAGCAACATGTCATCTCTTAATGCGCTAGAAGAATTTCATTTAGCAAAAAAGTTAATTAGTTTTCATAAATGGGCAAAAAAAGTAAGATTTACCAGAAGTGGTGGTGAAGCAAATGCAGTTGCTATAAGAATTGCAAGAGCTTCAACAAAAAAACAAAATATAGCGTTTTGTGGTTATCATGGTTGGCATGATTGGTACTTATCTTCTAATTTAAATAATTCCAATAATCTAAACGAACATTTAATGTCCAACCTTAAATTTGAAGGTGTTACGAAACAATTAAAAAATACCTCTTTTCCGTTTTTGTATAATGATTTTAAAGGACTAGAAGAGTTAGTGGCAAAAAAAAATATTGGTATAATAAAAATGGAAGTTTATAGAAATATTTTACCAAAAAATAATTTTTTAAAAAAAATTCGAAATCTATGTAATAAAAAAAAAATTATTTTAATTTTTGACGAGTGTACATCTGGGTTCCGAGAAAATTTAGGAGGTAAACACTTAGATTTTAATGTAAATCCAGACATGGCAATTTTTGGCAAAGCTATCGGTAATGGTTATGCAATTAATGCAATTTTAGGAAAAGATAAATATATGAAAAATATAAACAAAACTTTTATAAGCAGCACTTTTTGGACAGAAAGATCTGGTTTGATCGCTGCATTAGAAACGATAAATCAAATGCAAAGAATTAAAAGTTACAAGGCTATTAAGGTGCAAGGTCAAAAAATAAAAAAAATTTGGAGAGACGCATCGAAAAGAACTAATATAGATATTAATATAAATGGCATGGATTCTATACCGTCTTTTACATTTGAGAGGGATCACAATCTCTCTAAATCGTATTTAACACAAGAAATGTTAAAAAAAAATATTTTAGCATCTAATTCAGTATATGTATCTATTGTCCATACAGATGAAATATTAAAAAAATACAAAAAAATATTTAATAAGATATTTGACAATTTACAAAATTCTAAAAATAAAAAAAAATTATTAGATGGAAAAGAATCTTTTAGTTTAATGAGTAGGTTAAATTAAAATTGTATGAAAAAAATCCCAAATGGTAGACAAATAATCGATAAAAAAGATATAGTTGCTGTTTCGCAATCTCTTAAAAGAAGTTTAATTACAACGGGTGAGCTTGTTAAAAATTTTGAGCTTAAAATTAAGGATTTATTAAAATCAAAATTCACAAAAGTTTGTAGCAGTGGAACTGCCGGATTACACTTGGCGTTATTGGCAATAAATTTAAAAAAAAATGACGTTATCATTATGCCAGCAATAAATTTTATTGCAGTTTATAATTTAAGTAAGGTTATGGGTGCTAAAGTTATTTTAGCTGATGTTGATAAATCTACAGGTCAAATGACACCACAAACATTAGAAGATTGTATAAAAAGAAATAATTTAAAAGAAATAAAAGCTATAATTACAATGTATCTTGGTGGTCACCCAGAGAATGTAGTAGATTTTTATAAAATTAAAAAAAAGTACAAATGTTATTTGATAGAAGATGCCTGTCATGCATTAGGTTCACAGTATATTTTTAAAAATAAATATTATAATATTGGTTCATGCAAACATTCAGACATTAGTGTTTTTTCATTACATCCCTTAAAAACTATAACAACTGGTGAGGGTGGAATTATTTGTACAAATAATAAAAATTTAGATAGCAAAATTGAAATTTTACGCTCTCATGGAATTAAAAAGACAAAAAAACATTGGATTTATACTGTAGAAGATCATGGTTTCAATTACCGCTTAAGTGATATAAATTGTGCATTAGGAATATCTCAAATAAAAAAAATAAGTTTTTTTATTAAAAAGAGAAATAAAATAGCAAAACTATATTCAAAAAATTTAAAAAATAACTTTTTAATTCCAAAGTATAGCCCATCAAACAAAAGCTCGTATCATTTGTTTATAATAAATTTAAAAAAAAAGAATATTAATTTAAAAAACAAAATTATTGACGATATGGCTAAATCTAATATCAACTTACATTACCATTATATTCCAATATTTAAGATGAAGAAAATTTTTGATGATAAAAAATTTAATGAAAAGCATTATTCAGGTACACTACACTATTTTAGCACAACTATTTCATTGCCAATTTATGTAAATATGTCATTAAATGATCAAAACTTGATTGTAAAAAAATTAAACAATTTTTATGCTACTTAAGAATGAATAAAAACTTCCTTAAAAATAAAACAATTTTAGTAACAGGTGGAACGGGATCTTTTGGAAAAAAGTTTTCTGAAATTGTTTTACAAGAGTTTAAGTTGAAAAAACTTATTATATATAGTCGTGATGAATTAAAACAATTTGAGATGAGTAAAAAATTAGCGAAATATAAAGACGTAGTTAGATATTTAATTGGAGATATTAGAGATTTACAAAGATTGAAATTTGCTCTTAAAGACGTTGATATTGTAATACATGCTGCAGCATTAAAACAAGTTCCTTCATCAGAATATAATCCATTTGAAGTTGTAAAAACAAATATACTAGGAACACAAAACGTTGTGGATGCTTGCATTGAAAATAAAATTGATAAAGTAATTTCATTGAGCACTGACAAAGCATGCTCACCAACAAATTTATATGGGGCATCAAAATTAACAGCAGATAAATTAGTTGTTGCTGCTAACAATTATGCAAATCATAAAATAAGTAAGTTTTCTGTTGTAAGATATGGAAATGTGATGATGTCACGTGGTTCTGTGATACCTGAATTTTTTGAGCAAAAAAAAAGTGGAAAAATTAATATTACAGATGTTAACATGACCAGATTCTCAATCACACTTAAAGAAGGAGTAAACTTTGTTCTTGAGTCTTTGGAAAGAATGTGGGGAGGTGAGCTGTTTATTCCAAAAATTCCATCATATAAGCTAACAGATTTAGCAAAAGCAATAGCACCACAGTGTAAAATAAATATTATTGGGATTAGACCTGGAGAAAAAATTCATGAAGAAATGATTACGAAGTCAGATGCTTTAAATACCATTGAATTTAAAAATTATTTTGTAATTATGCCATCTCATAGGGAGTACATCCAGTGGGATATTGGAAAATTTATATCTAAGTCAGATAAATTTTCTGGAAAAATCTGTAAAGAAAATTTTTCATATAATAGTAAAAATAATAATTTTTTACCAATTAAAGAATTAAAATCTATGATTAAAGAAGATTTAGATAGTTAAATACATTTTGTAGAAATTAAGATTTTAATGAATAAAATTTACGCAGATATTCAATCTCTGGTCAAAAATAAAAAAAATTATATAGCTTCAAAAATCTCTGATTGGCCAATTAATGAAATAAAATTTAAAAAATTTTATACCGATGTTTTATCTAATTATGAGACTCTAATTAAGGCACAAAAAAAAACTACAGGTGAGTTACTACTTTCAGATTTTAAATTTTTAATGAATTTAATAGATTATGTTCATTATTTTTCAGTATTTTTAAAATCTAAAGAGAATTTAATTAAAGTAGTTAATTTTAAAAAAGTGATTAGCAAGCAAAGAAATAAATTATTCGCTAATATTCATGATCAAAAAAAATTCCAAGAAAATCACAGTATTTTAAAAATAAAAAAAATGTTAAAAAACTATCTTTATGCCAACAATAATAAAAGAAAAGTTTTAGTATTTGGATCTAAAACGAAAAATTTAGAAAGATTTATTAAAAGAAAACAAGAAAGACCAATCTATAACTATCAACAATTATTTTTTTCAAAAAAAAATTTAAATAAAAAAACAAAAAAAATTTTTATAAAAAATATTGATTATTTTTTTTTAAAAGTTGAAAAATCTGCAAAAAACTATTTTAAAGTTAATATTGACTTAAAAGATATCAAGTTTGATTGGATAAAAAAAATTTCAAAGCTGAATGATGATTATCTGTATGTTGTTAATTCACCATATATTAAAAGTTTTTCAAAAATATATTTTACTGATGATGTTCAAGTCAATCATAGATTAATTTCATCAGCTGCGCAGAGTATTGGTGTAGATACATATAAATTTGACCACGGGAATAATTCTTATTTTAAAGAAAATAAACTAAACAAATTTTTTTTATCAAATTATAAATATCATGTATGTGAAAACAAAAACTCTTTTGAATTATTAAAAAAAATTTATAAAAATAATAAAGATTTTTTAGGATCTTCAAATATTTTATTTCAAAATATTCCTTTCAAAAAAAAAATAAAAAAAAATTTAAATAAAAATATAAAAAAAATAATGTTAATGGGTTTTCCGATGACAACAAATCGATACATGGGTTCGGAAGATCTGTTTTGGTATAATGAGTTTTTGCTAGAGTTAGAAATTTTGAAATCTCTTAAAAAAAAAGGATATAAAATTTTATATAAAATACACCCATCTGTAATTGGCTGGGAGCATATTTTTAAAGAATACGTAGATGAAATTATTTACGAAAATTTTGAAAAATGTTGGCAAAAAGCAGATTTACTTATCTTTTCACATATAGGTAGTACAACTTTTGCATATTCATTATCAACAAATATACCAGTTATTTTGTTTGATAATAAAAAAAATGCAAATTGGAACAAGGGAGTTTATAAGTATATTGAAAAGAGATGTAGTTTAATTAATCATAAAAGAAACAACCTATATTCAAAATTTAATAAAAAAAATTTTGTATATGAGATCACTAAAATTAAGAGAGTAAAAAATAATTTAATATTAGATAATCTTTTAAAATTTAAATAGTTAATTATTTCTTTAATTAAACAAGATTTAATAATAAAAACTTAAAATGATGTGGCCCATTTATAACACTTTAAGCCCAAGTTTTAGATTTAGGGCTAAAATAATTTTTATATTATTGATAGTATCATCGTTATTAGAGATACTTAATATAAGTTTATTAATACCAGTCCTATCAGGTGTTTTTTCTGAAGGAAATAACAAGTATTTAGATTATCTAAAAATTCATTTTAATATTGATGAAATAAATAGAAATTTTTTCCTAATCATTTTTGTTTTAACTATTATAATTAAGAATATTTTTAATATATATTGTAGCTATAAACAAACATCATTCACAGCCTCTCTTAAGTTATTTTTAAATAAAATTTTGTTTAAAAGTTACCTGGAGATTTCATACAAAGAATTTAAAGTAAAAAATTCATCTGTTATTACAAGAAACCTTGTTTCTGAAACTGACAATTTCATTTCTGTAATTTACAATTATATTAGCTTAATATTAGAGGTTTTAATATTACTTGGAATTTTTGTTTTATTATTATTTTACGATTTAAAAATTACTTCAATTTCCTTTCTTTTTCTAGCCATTATATCAATATTATATATAGCAACATTTCAAAAATATTTGAAAAGAATTGGAAAAATATCTCTTGATAATACTGCTTATCTTTTAAAAGAAATAAGTGAATGTTTAGATAATTTCAAAGTTATAAAATTACTTAAAAGTAATAAAATTTTTGTTAATAATTTTTTTAGAAAATCTTTTTTAGCAACAGACACTAAAAGAAAACATATGTTTCTAAATACTTTGGCAAGGCCTTATATAGAAATATTTATATTTTCTTTAATCTTGATAATATTATTGTTGTTAAATGGGAATGATTTTATCATCAAAAATAATTTTGAAAAAATCAGTTTTTACACTGTAGTCTTAATTAGATTAATTCCATCAGCAAATAGAATTATTAATTATCTTCAAAAAATTAAATATTCAACAGCCAGTTTGTCTATAATACTTCAAGAGTTAAATATGGCAAAAGAAAACAAAGACAATAACTATGAAAGCCCCTTGGAAGACAATCTTATAAAATTTGATTTTAATAAAGATCTCATAATTGAGTCCATTAATTATAGCTTTAATAAAAATAAAAAGATTATTAATAATTTAAGTTTAATAATTAAATCATCTCAAATTATAGGCATAAAGGGACCATCAGGTATTGGTAAATCTTTGTTAGCAGATTTGATTTGTGGTTTATTAAACCCAGATAAAGGTAAAATTTTTATTGGAGAAAAAGAAATATCTAAAAACTTAAATGAGTGGCAAAGTAATATCGGTTATATTTCTCAAAATATTTACTTAATAGAAAATTCTATTGAAAAAAATATTACTTTTGGAATTTCTGATGAAAAAATTGATAATGATAAAATAAAAAAAATAATTGAAATATGTGAATTAAGAAAATTTGTAGAGAATTTAGAGCAAAAAGAAAAAACATTGATAGGTGAGAGAAGTATTAATATATCGGGTGGACAAAAGCAAAGAATTGGGATTGCTAGAGCATTATATAGGGACCCCAAGATATTAATTTTTGATGAATCGTTTAGTGGAATTGATCAAAGAACTTCAGATATAATATTGAAAAATTTAAAAGATAATTTTCCCAAGACTAAAACAATTATAATATCACATTCTGAAAAAATATTAGATAAAGCTAATGAAGTTTACTTAATGAATAATGGTAAATTAGAAAAGTTTTAATTATATTTTTTATTTTTGCTTTATCTATAATTTTTCCATAGTTTGTTCATATAATAAAAAATATAAGATTAAATTGTGAAAATTGGAATTATTACATACAACAGGCCTCATTTTAAAACTCAGGAATTAGTATCTGGATTAATATCTGCAGGTTATAAAAATATTACTTTAATTATAAAAAATTTTAAAATATTTAAAAATAAAAAAAAAATTATTCATTTAAAGCATCGACCATTTGAATTCACAGGCCCAAATTATGATGAATTATCTAAATTCTATAATTTAAAAATTAAGCTATTTAAAGATAGTAATTATTTTAAATCTTTGGATATTGTTTTAATTGGAGGTGCAATCATCATAGAGGAAGAAAAAATAAAAAAAAATTTTATTATTAATTGTCATTCTGGATTAATACCTGAAACTAGGGGTTTAGACGGTTTAAAATGGGCAATATTTAATAATAAAAAAGTTGGTACCACGCTACATTACATAGACAAAAATGTTGATGATGGTAAATTGATTTCTCATGAGACCACACCTATTTTTAGGTCGGATACATTTGAAACTTTTGCATTAAGACATTATAGACAAGAGATTAATATGTTAATAAATTTTGAGAACTACTTGAATTATAAAAAAATAATAAAACTTTCGATTTGTGATGCAACAAAAAGAATGCCATTAAAAGAAGAAAGAAAAATAATAAAAAAATTCATTACCTGGAAAAAAAATTTTATAAAGTAATACTATAAGAGACTAGGATACAGACATTATAAACCTGAATCCAATGTTATAGATATTTCACCTTATTCTGAGTATATTAAAAAGATTTGAACAAAACAATTAAATTTTCTTTAACCTCCAATATTAAAATTATAGATGGAAAAAGTCCAAATGTTGATATTCAATTAAATTCACATAGTTTTTTTTATTTATTAAAATATTAATGGGGCGCAAGTACACTAATGATTAACGGTAAATTTATAGATTGTTCAGAAAATGGAGAATTTAAAATAAAAAGGTTATTTTCTTTAAGTCCAATGAATATTATTGGTAAAAACCTCTTCAGCTATATTGTTGAAAGAATTTTTTAAAAAGCTAAAAAAAGAAAAAATTGTTTTATTGAACATGGTGTAATATTTATAAATGATAAGTTCTCTAACGGAAAAAGAGTTCATGGAGATAAGAAAAAATAGTTATCCACATTAATAGAGGATGATGTTATGATCGGTTCAAATTCTACAATTTTACCTGTTAGAGTAGTATTTGGCTGTGTAATTGGTGCGGGTAGCGTTGTTACAAAAAATATTATTAAAAAAAGTGTGTATGCTGGTTGTGGAAGAAATTATGACGCAAAATATACAGATGAAGTTGCAAAAAAAAGTTTGATTATATTTTTTCTTAATAATATCTATTAAAAAACCATGTCTAAAAAAAAACATAAACTTTTATTTATTAAAGAAGCATATGGATGGAGAAAAGTTAAGACTTCAAACTATATTTTATGGATCAAGGGTACAATTTATAATTTTAGTGATCTGATTATTTTGAAAAAATTAATTTTAATGAGTGAAAGTAGTTTAAAGAAATTTTTTAGACATTTAGACGGACACTTTGCATTAATATTTGAAAAAAAAAACAAAATCATTTGTGCAGTTGACGAAGTTTCTTCTATTCCAATTTTTTATTATAAAGATAAAGAAAATTTTTTCATCACTCCATTTCCCAATTTATTAAAAAAAAAAATTAATAAAAAAAAAATTAATAAACAAATTTTAGCACTTTCAATGTCTAGCTATACTGTTGGAGATCAAACTATATATAAAAATTTTTTTAGATTGAGAGGTGGTTCTTATTTTAAATTTAATCAAATTAACGGTTTTTTTAATAAATATAATTATTATATTTATAAAAATTTAAAATTTAATAATAATTTAAATTATAAATTGTTATTTAATAAATTATCAAATT
>MDTF01014770.1_pt1 | contig 28972 bp, 25 predicted proteins | sample 811191 | NCBI WGS metagenome assembly MDTF01 (sample SAMN05326649, study PRJNA326480) | marine metagenome | isolation source: seawater | place: Southern Ocean | collected 2011 | reverse complement strand
TCCTACTGGTGTTGGTAAAACGCAATTGGCTAAAGTATTGACGAAATACTTGTTCGATAAAGAAGACAACATGATTCGTATCGACATGAGCGAATACATGGAGAAATTTGCAGTATCCAGATTAGTGGGGGCGCCTCCAGGATATGTTGGATATGAAGAAGGTGGACAGCTTACTGAAAAAGTAAGAAGACACCCCTACTCTGTTGTTTTATTAGACGAAATCGAGAAAGCGCATCCAGATGTATTCAACATCTTGTTGCAAATCTTAGACGATGGTCAAGTAACTGACAGTTTAGGTCGCAAGGTAGATTTCAAGAATACCATCATCATCATGACATCTAACATTGGTACACGCCAATTGAAAGACTTTGGTCAAGGTGTTGGTTTCAGTACAGCTGCAAAAGTTGAAAATGCAGACTCTGAAGCTAAAGGTGTGATTGAAAAAGCATTGAAACGTAGCTTTGCTCCTGAATTCTTGAATCGTATTGATGATGTGATCTTATTCAACTCATTGAAGAAAGAAGACATTCACAAAATTATCGATATCGAGTTGGCTCATGTTTACCAACGTATCAGCGACTTGGGTTACCAATTGAAATTAACGAAAGCTGCTAAAGACTTTATAGCTGAAAAAGGATTTGATGAGCAATTTGGTGCTCGTCCACTTAAAAGAGCTATCCAGAAGTATTTAGAAGACAATATCGCTGAAGAGATCATTCAGAATAAATTGAATGAAGGCGATACCGTTGAAGCTGATGTCAATAAAGAAAAAGATGGTATCAATTTGAAGGTTTCAAAACCCAAAAAGAAAGCACAGCAAAGTGCTAAAGATGAACCAAAAGACGAATAAATCATTTATTCAGTGTTGATTAGAGCCGCTTCTGAAAAGGAGCGGCTTTTTTTATACGGTATTTTACGTAGTTGATTTACGTTGAATACCGTAAAACCAGCAAATTTTCATGTTATTAATTTGGCATTCAGAACTATAACCAAAGTAACTATGAAAGTCTTTTACAGAACAATTACACTTGCATTCCTTGCACTTACAACCTTAACATTGAATACATCTTGTGAGAAAGATGAGGATGAAACAACGCAGACAGATCCAGAACCAACTCCAACTCCCCCTGCACCAGACCCAGTTTACCCAAATAACAGCGATGCTGATGCTGTATTAGTAGGTATTAAAACAGTTTCAATTACTTCTAGTCCAATTATGCCAATGCCAATTGAAACGGTTGTTGGGACGGCTGTTGGTTTTTTCACTGAAACTACTGGAGATTTCAATGTATTAACAGATGCAGGAACTGTTGATTGCAACAGCAACCGATTATCTAAAAACACAAATCCCGGACAAGGTCAGTTTGCTTATGTATATACTCCAGGTTTAGCTAACCCCAATGGAATTGACTTTACTGATGGAGCTAAATGGGAAGTTAGTGGATCTGCTAATTTTACAGCTGTAATTTATACTCACAGCAATTTCCCTTCAAATCCAGTAGTATCTAGCGGTAACGTAAATACAAGCCAAAGCTACACGCTAACCCTTGATGAATATGTAACTGGAGCAGATTCCATCTATTATGCTATTTACGGAGCAGATGATTACATCATTAAAGTTGGTGGTCCAACTACTACATCTATGGAATTTACGGCTGCTGAATTAAGTGGTTTAGGAGCAACAGATTACGGTATGATTCAAGCAACAGCTTGCGATATAACAGATGCCGATTACAGTACGAAGAAAATCTACTTTGTGAATGAAACTGTGAACACAAAAACAGTTAAAATTCAATAAGGTAGAGGTTTGGTTGTAAGATGAAGCGGGTTGAGTTTTCTCAGCTCGCTTTTTTTATGGGTAAAAAACCTTTTTTTCAACCGAGCCATCATCATAAATGTAAATGTAGAATGATCCAATTACAGGCTTCTCTATTATCCGGCCATATACATCAACGATATATTCAAGTTCTTTAGACTTTATCGCTAATTCAACTTCATGTGTTGAGTTGGTTAAACAATAATCTTCTGTATAGATAACTGGATATGATCCCACTTTGCCAATTCCCTTCTTAACCCATACTTGATATTCTTGATTTATAACAGGAATGATTTCTTTTGATGTCTCTCCACTAGACCAGGTATATTCAGAATAATCTCCTTCTACTTGTAAGAACTGATTTCCACCAATCTCAACACACTCTATATCTGGTCTGTGAAAATCAAATTCTGGATGAAATAAATCTGCCCTATAGGACATTACAGAATCAGCAAAAACAAGAGATCCAATTTCGTTTTGTTGATCATTAAGGTATACCACATTTGGGCTTGGTCGGTAAATCAAACCATAATTCACCGATTGGAAAGAATGAGATAACGAGTAACTCCCCATAGCCATTCCGTAAGTTATTGGTTGACGTACAAATTCATCAACTAAATTAGCAGTCCAATTTACAGTGTCTAATTGATAAGATACCGCTCTTGAAGTTTGAGGATTTGAAGACATATTGCCATTGTCAAACAAAGTAATTAATCCATTATTTACTTGGGCATCGTGCTGACCAGAAAAACCAGAGTCATTAGTAAAAGTGAAATCACTTTGCATTCCTCCTAACCTCCAATTTACCGAACCCGTATTTCGGTTTACATTCACCACACTATTAAGGTGTCTGAATGATATGATTACACTGTGCTCATCAAATTCTTTTACAGAATTGATATGAGCGTAATCAAACCCCGCAGCATTATATCCAAAAGCATCCGTGTAACTTTCAGTTGGATGTAATTCATCACAACTATTCCATTCCCAAACCAATTGATTGGATGATGAAAATTCTTGTAAAATATTACAAACTACATGGGTGTTTGTATCGCCTTGCATTCCTGAAAATGAAAAGTTACTTAGATCAAAAACACTGTCTTTCACTCCCATTAACAGGTAATTCCCATTCTGGAATGATATAAAATCATGTGGGTCTATATCAACTGAGTTAACTGTGTTTAGTGAGTCTATAAATTCAAAATTAGTGTCTATCAGTGCAGATGATGTAAATCCAGATTCCGTAGTAAATGTGAAAAATGCATTTATAAGAGAGTCGAATTTGAAATCGGTATATAAAATGCCTAACTGAGAATAATACCAAACTACATACCCATTCTCATCCAGAATCATCAAGTTACTTGGTATAGTTGATCCGGGTTGTACACCATTGATATGAAACGGTGATAATAATGTATACTGATCAAAAGTTGAATCAGACATTTGAAACTCATAGGGTTGAAGTTCATTGTTGGTGGGGCGATTGTACGTTTGTGAAAAGCCTGACAAACAACTTACAAACCCTAGGAAAATTATAGCAGATATTTTTTGGAGCATCGATGGTACTTTTAAGTCATATTTGTCGTCTAAATCAATCAATAATACAACTTCCAGAATTGTATATTTACCCTAAACTTAACTAAATGTCACTATTCGAAGACGAAAACAAAGATAGCGTTGATGTTTTTCGCTTTTTATATGCCAACCGTAAAGCTTTGATAATTGCATTTATCATTGGAGGAATAGTAACGGGAACGGTTTCTTTTTTACTTCCTAAACAATTCAAATCTACAGGGATTGTATATCCTCCTAATTCATACGTAAGAGATAAACTCATAGAAAACCCTCAATTTGGACATGAATTAGAGGTAGAACATTTAATTCAAATGTTAGAATCATCTAATGTAAGAGACAGCGTTATTAATCATTTTGATTTGGCTTCTTATTACGAAGTTGATTCTTCTGATATCCGTTGGAAGGATCAATTAAATGAAGACTTTGACAACGATGTTAGTTTTATGCGCTCTCCTTACCTATCTGTTATTATAGAAGCCCAATTTAAAGATCCAGAATTGGCAGCTCATGTTGTAAACTATATCATTGATGTAGTAAATCACCAAAAAGAATCTGTTTTTAAAGAGAATATCGATCGAGAATTGAATTATTTCAAAACACGATATGAAGACGATCAGAGAAAAGTGGATCAAATCGTTGATAGAATATATACATTAAAAGACACCACCTTAAGCAAGAACTTAATTACGAATTACATCAATAACTTACCTAAAGAAAGTTACGTTGATAACGAGTTTGTAGATAGTAAAGAATTGGAAAAATTGATTCGAGATTATCGAATTTATCAAGCTCAGGCATCAGCCAAAAAGATTGATTATGAACAAGCTTTGGATGCTTCCAAAAAACCGTTTTTACATAACTATGTGGTTGAGTACGCCTCCCCCAATTATAAAAAAGTGTTCCCCAAAAACACAATCAATGCAATAATCGGAGCTTTGTTAGCAACCATTGGAACACTTGCTTTTTTAGTTTGGAAGAAGAAGCTTGAATCAATCTTATAACTATTGAAGACGCTACTCCAAAATAAATGGATTATATATCTACTACCATTGTTAATTGCTGTGGGTATGAGCTATGGCTTGTATTTTGGCAGTGAGCGTGTGATTGTTGGAACTATTTTACTTGTTTTCCTTGGTATCTCTTCTTATGTGGTTGCTTTTCATAAGAAATGGGTTTATTTGCTAACCATAGCGCTAATTCCAGTTTCTGTTGTTGCAACCATTCCAGGAACAGGTATGAGCTTGTCATTACCTTCTGAATTGCTTGAATATACACTTTTTGGAGTGTTTGTTCTTTATGCGCTTTTCAAAGGTATTGATAAAAAGATCTTAAATCATCCATTAACATTAATCCTAATCTTCGATTTAGCTTGGATATTTCTTACATCATTAACTAGCACAATGCCTGAAGTATCATTAAAACGATTCATGATGAAGGCCAATTACTTGGCCGTATTCTATATGTTGTTTAGTGAACTGAGCTTAAACAAACCTCAAAAAGCCAATATTCCATTTCTGTTTTATGCTATTGGGTTTATCATCACAATGGTATACACGATATATCAACTGGCATCTTACGACTTTAATCCTACTGTTGCATTTATATTAAGTCAGCCATTTTTTGCTGAGCACACCGTTTATGGAGCTTGTTTAGCGTTTACTATCCCGTTTATTTTAATGGTTGTTGTTAAACCACAATTTCAGCTTACTACATTAAGTAGGCTTTTCTTTATAGGATTATTGCTTCTTCTTTTTGTTTCTATTTCAATAGCTCTGTCACGTGCCGCCTTACTAAGTTTAGCTGTAGCTTTTGGATTTTGGATTCTTATTCAGTTTCGGGTTAAAACATGGATGCTCTTACTTGCTTTGACTATTCTTGGAGCTGGAGCATATTCTTATCGCTTAAAGATTTACAACAAGCTTACAACCAACAAAGCCGTGAGTAACGATGGTAATGTGGTGAATCATTTTAATTCGGTTACAAATATTGAATCGGATGCTTCAAACTTAGAGCGAATTAACCGTTGGTTTTGTGCATGGGAAATGTTTAAAAATAAGCCGCTTACTGGTTTCGGACCTGGCACCTATCAGTTTCAATATGCTCAATTTCAATCGTGGCAACATAAAACATATATCAGCACCACACACGGGAATAAAGGAAATGCCCATTCTGAATACTTGAGTTATTTGTCGGAAACAGGAATTGTCGGTTTTCTTATCTTTTTGGGAATTGTCTTCTACTCCATTCATTTGGGATTAATCAACTATTATCAATCTACTGATCCAAAGGTTAAGTTCATTATACTCTCAGCCATTTTGGGGTTAGTCACCTTCTATTTCCACGGATTATTCAATGCTTTTAGCGATCAAGATGAAATGGCCTTTTTGTATTATGCTTCATTGGGCGTGATTTTATTAAGTGATATTCATAGAAGAAATCAGGTTAAGGCATGATGAGTAAGTTGTGGCGTTCACTCAAAAAAGCGGGGTTTCTATCCATTCCTTTTCTGGTGTTATTCTGTTTGCTTGAATGGTCGTATCGCGGGCAATGGATTGATTATTATAAGAGTTCATTTCATTACCTCAATCTAGATTTCAACAAAAAGAAACCTTCCATTTTAGTTTTTGGTGATTCTTTTACAGCTAACACAAAAGGGTATTTAGAAGATGTTAAAAACCAATTTAGAGATCGATATAACGTAGTCAATTCAGCGATTCCCGGAACAGCTCCACGTCAAGCTTATTACATGGCTGAGAGAAGAATTACAACCTCTGATCCTCGGCTAGTGATTTGTCAACTGTATTTGGGAAATGATTTATTGGATGAAGACTTACCTGTTAATTGGAATACACTCAGTTTCGAAAGGAATGTCTATTACTCTGTTTCTTCTGTTTTTCGAATAACCACTTTTATCAATTACAAGTTTGCACAAATCAGTACAAGCTTGAACAGTGATTTTGATGAAACCATCGAATCGAAATCAGATACTCTTTTCAATGCTGAACACTACTCTCCTCGCAAGAAGATGCTCTTCAAAGCTGCTCCTAATTACCTGAACGACACTTACTATTTAAATCCCCCCCTGCAAAAAGCATTTGATCGTACAATTGACTATTTAAAGTCTATTAAAAGTGAGGTTCCTGAAAACTGTGAATTCAGAATATTGGTCATTCCCGATGAAGTTTCTGTAAGTGAAAAATATGCACAACAAGCCGAATTATTGGGCGCAACTCGTTTTGAATTGGCAGATACTTACCCCATCATTCAGGCATTACAAAAAACATTTGAGAATCAAGTTTGGGATGCAACTCCTGTTTTCCAAGTAGCTGAACAGCAAGGGGAAACGGTTTTCTTCCCCAATGATGAACACTTGAATGCATTCGGACACCAAGTGTTGGGTGAATTTGTAACTCACCAAATACAAAATGAAATGCCATGGTAACAAACGAGATTTCAACGGGATATATACTTGGGGTTTCGGCATATTACCACGATTCTGCAGCTTGTTTGTTACATAATGGAAACATCGTTACCGCTATAGCAGAAGAACGCTTGACGCGCATTAAACACGATGAAAGCTTACCGATTCAAGCTATTGAACTTTGTTTGAACCAAGCTGGAATCACCATTGATGAAGTTGATGCTGTGGTATTTTATGAAAAGCCATTTGTAAAGTTTGAACGAATTCTAGAAACATTCGTAAAAGCAGCTCCTTTTGGATTTCTTCCCTTTCAAAAGGCATTGAAAAGCTGGCTAAAAGAAAAACTGTGGATTCCATCAAATATCCGAAAAGAACTGAATTACCAAGGAAAATTGTACTTCACAGACCACCATGAAAGTCACGCTGCTTCAGCTTGTTTTACGGCTCCATTTTCATCTGGTGCTTACCTGGTGATGGATGCTGTTGGGGAGAAAACCACAACCAGTTTCGGGGTTTTTGAAAATGGAAAATTAGAAGTTATTGGACTTCAAGAGTTTCCGAATTCTATCGGGATGCTCTACTCTGCCTTTACATATTACTGTGGCTTTAAAGTCAATTCGGGTGAATACAAACTCATGGGATTAGGTCCTTATGGAGAGCCGAAATATGTTGAATTGATTGAGAATCATCTGGTGAAAATTCAAGATGATGGTTCTATTGAACTCAACATGCACTATTTTCATTTTCACCGTGGATTGAAGATGATCAACGCTAAATTCGAAACATTATTCGGACAACAAGCCCGAAAACCAGAAAGCGAAATCACTTCATTTTATAAAGATGTTGCTGCTTCCATTCAGAAAGTTACGGAACAAATCATCTTGAAAATGGTGAAACATGTTCACTCGTTGACTAGTGCCAAGAATCTGTGTTTATCTGGTGGTGTGGCTTTGAATTGTGTTGCCAATCAAAAAATAGATGAACTGGGGTTGTTTGAAAACATCTGGATTCAACCTGCTTCTGGAGATGCTGGTGGAGCTTTAGGAGCTGCTTTGGCTATTCACGCAGATCTTGGAGGTCAAACTCCTACAACTTGGAATTCACCCTACACAGGAAGTTCATTTACTGAAGAACAAATCATTGAAGCAACTAATCGCTATAGTTTAAAAATCAATCATTTAGATTCAAGCTCACTCGTTAGTAAAGCAGCTGAATTATTAGCCAATCAAAAAAGCGTTGGTTGGTTTCAAGGAGGTGATGAATGGGGTCCGCGAGCATTAGGAAACCGAAGCATTTTAGCATCACCAACTGATCCTGAAATGCAAAAGAAATTGAATTTACAGATAAAAAAGCGGGAAGATTTTAGGCCTTTTGCTCCAGTAGTTTTAGAAGAAAAAGCCAAAGATTGGTTTGAAATCAATCACCCTATTCCATACATGCAATTTACAGTTCATTGCAAACAGCCTGAAAAGATTCAAGCATGCGTTCATGTAGACGGAAGTTCTCGCGCGCAAACGGTCAATCAGCAACAAAACGATAAACTCTACACCTTACTCCAAGAAATGGATCAATTAACTGGAGTTCCAGTATTGATCAATACCTCCTTTAACCAACGTGGCGAACCAATTGTGCACTCACCTGAAGATGCTATTCGTTGTTTTCTATCAACCGAAATGGATGCTTTGGTTCTGGAAAATGTAATGATCATCAAGTCTGAACAAGATCAGCTCAAACAACTGGAGGTTCATTATGCGTTGGATTGATTCTATTCTGAAAACGGCTAAAACCAACAGTTTAAAACCATCCAAAACAAGGTGGTTTGTTGTAATGATAGCTGTTTTATTGATTCTTGTGAATTACCGCTTTTACTTCAATTTAGAGTTACTCATAGGTTCATGTATCGTTGGAATCTATTTAGTAATCAGTTTATTTATCCCCAAAATAATTCAACCACTCCTCTATGGCTGGCTGGTTTTTGGTGGAGTTATAGGTGAAATTACCGGAACCATTCTTTTAGCAATTGTGTATTTTGTGGCCGCTTGGCCGATGAAGGTTTTCATTCCCAAAGCGAAAGCAAAAGGATGGATAAAACCTGAAACGACTGAAAAAGACTATCAAAAACCGTATTGATGCAGAAGATTGAAATTGTACGAGAATTTTTTGTCTTTCTTGGAAAACGCAAGAAATACTGGCTTATTCCGCTAATTGTAATCTTGGTCTTATTAGCTGTATTGATCAATTTAGGTGAAGGATCAGTTGTTGCTCCCTTAGTTTACCCGTTCTAAGCGATACAGCATATTGTCTTCTGTCAATCCTTTTTTTCGAACGATTTCAATCAATGTAAATCCTTTATCCAAAGCCAATTGCTGAATGCGTTCAAAATCGCAATCATCTGATAAAGTCATTAAGATTTCACCCGATTCATTTCGCTCAATCAGTTGCAGATAAAGCTTTTTGAAGTATTGAAAATCATCACCGCAAAACCACATATTGTCTTCCACTTTATCTGGGTTCTTCGGGTAAAACGGTGGATTGATTAAAATCACATCAAATGTTTCGGTGGGAATTTCTGCAAACAAATCAGATTGGACAACAGTCAATTCTATGGAATTGGTTTTAGCGTTTTCAATCAAGTTTTGAACGGCAATGGGATTGATGTCTGAAGAAGTAACCTGAGCTCCTTTTTGCGAGGCTGTTAAACTTACCACTCCACTTCCACAGCCCAACTCGAGAACACGCTTCCCTTCTACTTTATTTTCATTGATCCAATTCAGTAATAGCTTGGTACTGGTGAAATAGCGAGGATGAAAAACACCATCAGGAATAGATAATTGAATGCCATTATACTCAAAGCGATTATCCACTTTTATGATCTGTTTTAACAATGGACCAAAAGCTCTGAAAATGACTCTTTTTATTTGCTTGCGCAATGAATTGGGCATGTGACAAATGTAACCATATCCACTTTCGCTGTTTCTGTAAATAAATCCTTTATTTGTTAGATGAATAAATGGGTTTTCTACTGCTTCTTAACCTTGGGGATCGCTTGGCGATTCTTCCATTTTGGTGAAGCAATTGATGACCCGCACGGTTGGCGACAATCTGAAACAGCCAATTACATTTATGATTTTGCCGTAAACGGAATCGACCTACTTCACCCTTCCGTTTGTTGGTTAGGAAATCATAAAACACTCTTATTGGAATTTCCTTTACCCGAAGCTATCGTTGCTGTTTTGTATCAATGGTTTGGAGAAAGTCATATTTGGGGAAGGCTCATTTTCTACCTCTTTTTTCTCGGAAGCTTGTATTATTTCTACCGATTAATCGCTTTAATATCCAATCAGTTTATTGCTCAAACAGCTAGTTTGGTTTATTTATTCATGCCGTTAAGCTTATTCTACTCAAGGGCGCTACAAGTCGATTTCACTGCCTTGTTTTTCTGTAATATGATGACGGTATTTTTCATCCAAAATATGCGGAATGGCAACCGAGTCCACTTCATTTTAGGAATAGTTGCTGCAGCGCTAGCCTTTCTTATTAAGATTCCTTATGCTTTTGCTTATTCCGTTTTTCTCATCTTCATTATCCTACAAGAAAAACGGTATGCTTTTGTGTGGAAGAACTGGTATTGGTTGGTAATTCCTCCAGCTTTATTTGCTATTTGGCAATGGTACTCTTACCAAACCAATGCTGCAGCTCCTGATTGGGAATACATTATCGGGTACAGAAAGTTTACAGACAATTCAGCTTGGTATTTTGGAGATCTTAACCATCGACTAGATATCAATAATTGGATTATCCTAAGAGATCGTTTCTACGATGAAATCCTAGGGGTTTCAGGACTGCTTCTGTTTACTATTGGACTTATTCGATCAATACTCAAAAGACAATACATCTTCCTGGTTTGGTTTTTGGCAACTGTTCTTTACGCTTTGATTTTCTTTAATCTAAACCGCAACCACAATTATTATCAAATTCCATTCATTCCCATTTTAGCAGTTTTTATTGCATTTGGATTTGATGCTTTTCGTTCTTTATTGGGTAAAATCAATCCTACGATTATTGCTAGCTTCTTATTGGTTTTGTTTGCTTATGAATCCTTACAGTATTCAGAGAACAACTACTACATCATCCAACACAACTTTAATGAAGTTGGTCAACACGTACAGTCTAGAACTGCTCAAGAAGACTTGGTGATTTTCAACTATTACGACCTAGATAGTAAATGTCCGCTATTCCTTTATCAAGCCAGAAGAAATGGTTGGCAATTGCTCAGTTGGGGATTAACCCCTACCCACATTTCAAGGTTGAAAAATGAAGAAGGAGCCGCTTATTTTGCTTGCATTCGAGACCAACCTTGGGATGGTGACGTTGGTGAATACCTCAGTCAATTTCAAATGGAAGAAATTGATTTGAATGCAAGTGATCAGCATCTCTATTTCTACGATTTAAATGCTTTTGTAGTCGAAAATGAATAAAATAGGGGTGCATATTCGGTTAAAGCATTGGGTGAAAAACCTGTTGGTTTTCATTCCTGCTGTTTTTGGGCTTACTATCCATGACCAATGGTTCGTATTGTGTATTGCTGCACTCTCTTTTTCTCTGATGGCTTCTGCCGTTTATATTTTCAATGATATTGCTGATTGCCAATGGGATAGCAACAATCCCACAAAAGAAGATGTGATTCATGCTCATCTGATTAAGCCTTATTTACTGGTTGGTAGTTTATTAGCTCTTATTTCACTTACTATTTCGTTTGCACTCCTTCCGCTATTGGCTACAGCAACAATATTCGTCTACCTACTTATCAACCTGGTTTATTCACTGGGTGCAAAAAACATCCCTTATTTCGAAATGTGCTTTGTGATTTTGGGCTTCTTACTTCGTATACTATTAGGATCTATTGTGAGTTCAACTCCCATTAGTAATTGGCTGTGGATTGAAGTCACACTCATTTCTGGATGCATCATCGTTTTTAAACGGCTAAAAGAAATTCGGTTATTTCATCAAGGAATCCATGTTCGAAAAGTAGTTTCAACGTACCAAGAAAAGCACTTTAGAAATCTCTTTACGACATTGATGCTTGGAGTGATTATCGTATACACACTTTATTGCTGGTTCTACTCTATTGTTGAATTGCCTTTTCACTTGCCTTTTATGACACTCATTCCGGTACTTTACGGAGCTTTCTATCTTTCAAAATACATCTACGGAAATGTTATTCCCGATAAAAACCCTGTGTATCTATTTCTAAGCGACCCTATTCTTATCGGTTGTGCGTTGGTTTGGATTTCGATGTGGATATATTTGCTCTATGCCTATTAAAACCCACATATCAGGTTTCGGAAAGTTCCCATCCTCAATAACATATTTAATTGATGTTGATGGAGAAAATCCAGGCGGAGACTTCATTTACCGAGGAAATGGCATGAGTTACGGTGATCTTTCTTTTTCGGAAACTACACTTTCAACACGCAAACACAATCAGCTCATTGAGCTCAATTTAACTGCAGGATATGTAAAAGTAGCCTCTGGAATGCTGTTGCTCGATTTAATCAAATTACTTTTTGAAAAGGGGTATACGCTACCTGTTTTGCCAGGCACATTATACATCACTGTTGGTGGAGCAATAGCAAATGATGTCCATGGAAAAAACCATGTTCAAAAAGGAAGTTTCGGACATCACATTATTGATTTCAAACTTATTACTGAAAATAAAGAAGCGCTAATTTGTAATTCAACTCAAAATGCTGAGTTGTTTCAACATACCATTGGCGGATGTGGATTAACAGGGTTTATCAGTGAAGCTACTTTGAAGATAGAACAGCTAAAAGGAAATACTATTCATGAGAAAAGTACACCTATAAAAGGGTTGAGTTCAGCAATTAAAGCACTTCAAAATAGCGATTCCTTGTTTAAAATCGTTTGGTTAAAAAACAATAATCAAGGTGTATTATTAGAAGGCGATTTCACAGATAATAAAACTGAAAAAATCCATTTTAAAAACCCTATTACTGTTCCTTTTCATTTTGGTGGAATCTTAACTTCCAAACCTATCTTATCATTCTATAATCAACTGAAATTCAGAACTTCTAAATTTGAAAAAGAAACGGCTATTTATCCTTTTTTGTGTCCGTTAGATGCTGTTAAGGATTGGAATTTACTTTATGGCCCCAAAGGAATTATTCAATTTCAATTTACAGTTGATCAAACACTCATTGAAGCAGCCGTTAATAGCGTGTTCAATTGGGTGAAAACATCACAATATACTGTGTTTTTAGCGACCATCAAACAGTTTGGAACTCGGTCTTCATTAGGTTCTATATCTTTCCCAAAAGAAGGATTCACATTCACCATAGATGTGAAATACACGGCTGGATTAGAAAACCAGTTACAGCAATTAGCCGATAAAATCATAGATCAATATAGAGGCCGATTTTATTTAGCAAAAGATAGTTTTCTCACTTTTGATCAATTGAGTCGATCTTATGCTGGATTTAATGCATTTGTTGACTTTGTACGAAATAACAAACAGCTGAAATCAGCATTTTCAAAACGAACTGGAATACATTCATGAAAAACGTTCTCCTTTTAGGTGCTAATTCAGATGTTGGTAAAGCTTTGGCTATTGTTTATGCTCAATCTGGCTATGCGCTTACATTGGCAAGTAGAAACACAACAGAATTAGAGCAATTTGTAAAGCAAAACAACCTTAAAGCTACTATACTTCCATTTGACGCGACAGACCTTGACAGTCATGCTACTTTCTATCATCAACTTGCTGAAAAACCATCGGTAATTGTCTGTGCATTTGGTTATTTAGGCGATAATTTGATAGCCAACACCAGTGAAACAGAACGCAACAATATTCTAATGACCAATTTCAACGGAGCGGTCTCCATTCTTTCTATTGCAGCTGAAGCAATGAAAATACAAGGAGAAGGAATGATCATCGGAGTTTCATCTGTAGCTGGAGATCGTGGTAAAGGTTTAACCGTTTATTATAGTGCTGCTAAAGCTGGATTTACAGCTTATTTATCGGGACTGCGAAATCAGTTAGTCAATCAAAACATTCATGTGATGAGTGTGATTCCTGGATATATTTCATCCAAAATGATTGCACATTTATCAACACCAGCCTTACTCACCAGTTCTCCAGAACAAGTGGCACAACAGATTTACAAAGCGCAACAGAAAAAAAGCAACGTCATTTACGTGAGTAATATTTGGAGACTTGTGATGTGTGTAATAAAATTCATTCCTGAATTCATCTTCAAAAAACTCAAGTTGTGAGTGCTAAAATTGCCTTTTTTGATTTAGACCACACACTAATCAAAGTGGATTCTATGTTGGCTTTTGCTAAACATGTAAATGGTAAAAAGGCGTTTTATTTTTCGTTGTTATCGATTCTACCGAAATACGTACAAGTGATGTTGGGACTTCGTTCTCATCAAGCATTAAAAGAAGCATTTCTTGAGTTTCATTTTAAAGGTCTTTCTGTTGCTGAATTAGAAAAACAAGCACAACTGTTTATCCCTTTCTTAGATCGACATCTAGATAAAAAACACTTCCAACACTTAACGGATTTGAGAGGTGAAGATTATGAAATCTGCATCGTTTCAGCTAGTTGCGCTACTTGGGTTAAACCTTGGTGTGAACATCATGGGTATACATTCATCGCTTCTGAAATGGAATTCCAAGAAGGAAAATTCACGGGGAAATTAGCTAGTAAAAACTGCAAAGGACAAGAAAAAGTCAAGCGAATAAATACTCAATACAACCTAGACAACTACTCTTCTATCAAAGCTTTTGGCAACAGCAAAAGTGACCGCTACATGTTGCAATTAGCAAAGTAAATTATTCGCTGTAAAACCCTTGTATCTCTGGTTGACGGTATTTCCAAAACTTGTGCATGGCTTTGATTTCATACGGGTAATGATATACGCCAGTTTTATATCGCCACGAAGCGGTTTTTTGCAATACCTTCTTCTTCCAACCTGTGATTTTGAAATCAGATTGTGTTGGATAAGCGCCATTTAGAACTGTTTCAAAATTCCTGATCTTATCAACCATTTGTGGTGTTAACCAGGGAGTTAGAGGGTTTTTTCGCAGGTCAAAATTCTCCCAAGATGGTGATAGCCAGTCTTCTAAATTCTCTGGAAACTTAAATCCTTGAGAGGTAATGGTTTCATACAATTCTGTTCCTTCCGTAGGAACTGGACTGTATAAATAAATGATGATTTCAGTATTGGGATTGATAGACTTGATTTCTTTGATAAAAGCAATATCACTATCAATTTGACGCATCACTTGTTCTTCAGAATCGGCTGGCATACCTAACACAAATGAATACTCAGGAATGATTCCAAACTTTTGCATGCGAGCAGCAAAAGAACGAATTTGCTGCGCACTTTGTGTCCCTCCTTTATCCATCTGACTCAGCACTTCATCATTACCCGTTTCGGCTCCTAAAAAGATCATTTTTAGACCAGAATCTCGCAAAAGAGCTAAATCATCATCACTGTATTTATTGATAGTATCAATGCGACCTTCACCCCACCAACTGATACCCATACCGTTGATTTTGGCTGCAAATTCAACCGTTCTTCTACGAGATGTAAAGAAGTTGTTGTCGTGAAATTCAATGGCGTCAATATCGTATTTGTCTTTAAACCATTTCACATCACTCATGATATTATCCGCAGATTTCCCTTTCCAACGCGCATTATATAAAGGGACTACAGCACAAAATGAGCAAGTAAACGGACAACCAAAACTAGAGTGATAACTCAAGGTTCGCTCCCCCATGAAGGTTTTGGCTATATAATTTTCAAGTGGATAAGATTCATTCAGTTTTCCATAAGGCAATGCAGGAAGTTCATCTTGATTAGGTAATTTATCCTTCTTATTTCTGATGATTTCTCCATCAACTTTGTAAATCAAGTTGGGAATATCTTTCAATTCCTCTCCAGCTTTACCTGCTTCTAATGCCTTAACCAAAGTTGGAAAAGCAATGTCAGCTTGTGCATCAATGATGTAATCAACAAAACCTGAATTTAATGCTACTTTATATTGATTGGAAGCAAAATAACCTCCCCAAAATATGGTTACCTCCGGGTAATTCTCACGAATGTACTTGGTATAAGGAATAGCTTGTCTCAACTGTGGACCAGGCATTACAGTTGATCCAAAATACTTGTATTGCCCAGTATCTAGTAATTTCTTGATAGTCTCTAGTGGATCTGTTTCCATATTTCCATCAACAAATGTGTATGGAAGTATTCCATCTATTGATGCTCCAACTTGTAGAATGCTGTTTGGAATTCGATGTTTCTGATTGGCAGATCTGGGATTGAATAAAATGAGCGAGTTTTTGGTGCGCAAAATGAGGTCTTTTGATTGATAGACTCCAAATTTAATGCGGAAGATGCATAGTTCAAAAAAAATCCGGAAGTCTTGTAAATTCAGGAGGTTCTAACCATCTTGCATACTGAAATCTACCCAGTATGTATTCCAAGCAAAAAATCATCCTCTATAATCCCAAAGCTGTATTCTTTGACATGCCTCTAGCCTTGTTGGCCATTGGTTCTGCACTTGATGCTGATCAATACGAAGTCATTATTGTTGATGGTAGAATTGAAGATGATCCGTTAAAATTGATTCAACAGCACGCTGATGAAGCTATTTGCTTTGGAGTAACCGTTATCACTGGCGCGCCCATTAAAGATGCCTTGTTTATTTCTGAGCGTGTAAAACAACTCAATCCCAATTTACCAGTGATTTGGGGAGGTTGGCATACTTCACTATTCCCTACTGAGCCTATGCTAGACCACTCGTTTATTGATATCACAGTTCAAGGTCAAGGTGAAGTTACGTTTTGTGAATTGGTTGATGCATTTTCTCAAAACACTTCATTAGAAACTGTAAAAGGGATTAGTTATCGTAAAGAAGATGAGCTTGTTAAGAACCCACCTAGACCATTAACCCCAATGGAGAACTTTGATAGAATCAACTATGATTTGATTGATGTAGAACGCTACTTCGGGGGAAAAGGAAAACGTCAATTCGACTATATTTCTTCGGTTGGATGTTTTTACCGCTGTTCTTTTTGTGCCGATCCATTTGTGTATCAAAACAGGTTTCAAGCCATTTCTGCTGAGAAAATGGTAGCTGATTTAGCATACTATCAGGAACAATATCAATTTACCGACTTGAATTTTCAAGACGAGACATTTTTCACGAAACCTAAACGCATCAAGCAATTTGCTGAAGCTATTCTAGAGCGTGGATTGAAATTTTCTTGGGCAGCAACCATGCGTGCTGACCAAGGTAATCGACTATCGGATGAAGTTTGGGAATTATGCAAGAAAGCGGGTTTGCGTAGGTTGTTAATTGGAGTAGAATCCGGTGCTCAAGAAATGATGGACTGGATGAAAAAAGACATCAAAATCACACAGGTATTCTATTGTGCTGATAAGTGCAAAGAACTTGGTATTGATGTAATTTTCCCTTTCATTGTTGGTTTCCCAGGTGAATCAGATGACAGTATTCGAGAAACGGTAAGTGTGATCAAGCGATTGCGCAAAAAAAGTAACGGATTTGAAACACCTATCTTCTATTTCAAACCCTATCCTGGTTCTGAAATCACGCAAAATGTGGTGAAGAATGGCTACGAACTCCCTAAATCTACCAAAGAATGGGGTGAGTTTGATTATATCGGTTCATCTGGACCTTGGGTTAGTAAAGAGAAAGAAGAGTTCTTTGAAGCCTTTAAATTCTATTTGAAATGGGGCTATAACAAACACGCTTCCCCTCTATTGAAACCGCTCAAAGCAATCAGCAAGTGGCGTTGTGAAACAGAACAGTTTAAGTTTCCGATCGAAAAAGCCATTATTGAAAAGTTGAAACCTGCACAACAATTATCCTAAATCCATTGAAGTTCATCTTAAAATATTACTGGCTACTCGTTCCTGTACTTTGTTTCTTAGGAATTCGGTTCGGGTTTGACTTTGATGGGCTCTACGGCCAAGATAGCTATGAATACCACCGTTTCACCGATGCTGTTCAAAACTACCTGCTTACAGGTGAACATCCGGGAGCTTTCTTCTGGCCTGTCAACTATCCCTTAGTTGCCAGTTTGATGAGCTTTCTCACAGGAACATCATGGGCACTCCAATTGGTTTCTTTCTGTTCATTCACAATTGTTTTATTCCTGCTTAAAAGAATACTAGACTCAGAATATCCAAACAATCGAATAAGTAGTTCATATGTGCTAATCACTACCGTTTTAAGTCCTTATTTCTTTAGAGCTTCACTCCTACAAATGAGTGATATGCTAGCTACATTGTTTGTATTGCTGGCTATTGTTAATTGGAGGAAATACAATACCACCAATAAAAATCAATACGTTTATGTGTTTGCTGCTATGGCAGCGCTTGCTTTTTTCACTCGTTATGTAGCTATCCTTTTGTTGATTCCTTTCGGAGTACACTTGCTAATTCATTTTTGGAAAGGGAAAGCAGTAAAGCCATTTTTGATTTCAGTGGTGATTTTTGTACTCGCGTGTCTACCTCAATTCATATTTCAAACTGACTCTATTCAAGACTACACCTATCAGCTAACTATTCTAGATTGGGATATCGCTAATTTTTTTCAATCTCGATTTTCAACCAATAATGGGCAACTAACGCATCCATTCATCAATTTGATGTACGTGTTTTCACCGCTTTTGCATCCTGGATATTTATTGAGCGGCATCGGCTTGGTTTTTTTCATGATACGTTATCACTCCAAACCATTAAGACTATCTTTATTTCAAAAGCTGCTATGGATTTCTGTAATTACTTACCTCTTCTTTTTGGGTGGAATTCCCACACAAAACATGCGTTTTTTCATCACCGTTTTCCCACTTGTTGTAATCGTTTTATTCAACGGGTATAAATTAGCTGTTGAGAAACTGTCCCAAAAGCTATTTGTGATTTCATTCATCATAGCAGCCTTGCTTCAAATCACCTATTTCAGTATTAGTTTCAGCAAACTCTATGCAAGACATCAGCTTGAAAAGTCCATTTCAAATTATATTTTAGAGACATCTGGAGATACTCCTGTTTATTGCTTTGCAGTTGAAGGCATGCTGCAAACACGAGGCATTAATCGCCCTATAAAAAGCTTGTATTACGAGCAATTTAATGACTTTGAATCTGGGGCTTTACTGGTGTTTAATTTGGAACAATTTGAATATCAGTGGAAAGATGAAAACCCAATGATTAATTGGAATCGAATTCAAGAAAACCATCAAGTTATCGAAATGCAAGACTTGGGTCAGGGATGGAAAATTTACCGCATTGAATAATCGCATACTCTATATCACTCCTGGTTTTCCTTCAGACGAAAGCGACACATCGTGCATTCCTGCTTTACAAGAGTTTTTTGAGGAATTGAAAACCCGAAATATTGATCCGCTTGTTGTTGCACTGCATTACCCTGCATCTAAAAATTACTCGTGGAAAGGAATTCCTGTTCATGCATTGGGATTGAACAATCCTCATCCGGTCAAACAATTGTGGCAGCAAACAAAGATCTCAAAGCAAATTCAGCAATTAGCAATCAAACATAAAGCTGAACTGGTACATTCTTTTTGGATTGGTGATGCAGCTTGGTATGGACAAAACATGGCCAAAGCACTACAAATACCACATGTGATAACAGCTATGGGACGTGATTTTGAATCTAAAAGCTACTATAAACGAGTAATCAAACAGAATCCCAAAATTGTTGCACTAAGTGCTTTCCACGAATTGAAACTCAAAGAAAACGGATTGCAACCAAATCAGGTTATTCCACATGGATTATCTCCCCGAAAATCAACACCAATTAAGAAGTCAATTGACCTTTTGTTTGTTGGATCACTCATTGAATTGAAACACCCCTTTGACTTCATTGAATGCTGTAAGCAATTGAAAGTAAACGGTTTTGAATTTCAAGCGAAAATGATTGGTTCTGGTCCACTGGAAAAGAAAATTCTTGAGAGGATTAACTCCTATGGACTTGAAAACAACATCCAATTGACTGGTCAACTTTCGCGAGAAGCAACATTCGAAATCATGGATCAATCGAAAGTATTGTATCATCCTTCGCGTTATGAGAGCTTCGGAATGGTGATATTAGAAGCCATCCGCAGTCGAATGCATGTAGTTTCATCTCCAGTTGGAATTTCACCTGAGATTGAAGGAGTTCATTTGGTTGAGAATTCAGATAATGCAGCAAAAATTATTCAAGCACTTCTTGACTCACCTGCTCCTGAGTCGCAATTACCTTTTGCCATTGAAAATACCGTTGATCAATACTTAGCAATTTATCAATCACTTCTGAAAGCGTAACCAAGGAAACGGATTGCGATTCCCTTTGAACTTATTCCAAATGCTTGGTTTGTATAACTGTTCGAACGCTTTGAAATTGTCGCGAGTATGATGGTTATAATTCGCACTCAATGCTGAAAATCCCATGGATGTGTAATAATCAACTGTGCGTTGTTTAGCTGATTCAGCCTCTTTTTCAGAGGAATAAACAGGACTATCCAACACATGAATTTCTCCATTAGCTGTTAACAATGGGGTAACCGTATTCAATAACTCTACGATATCTGGAAAGTACTGAATGGATGCATTGAACACGATCAAATTAAATGCAGCCTTTGGGAACAACGACAAATCCTCAGTAAATACCCATTGAATATTGGAATTGGGAAATAAATGAGAGGCTTGTTTCAGTTCGGTTACGTTCACATCTTGAGCAACAACTTCAAAGTCTCCAGATTGAGCCATGAAGTTTGAAAACCAACCGTTTCCACAACCTATTTCTAGTATCGTCTTCCCTTTGAAATCTGTTAAATAGTTGCGATAGCGTTGAGCAGTTTCTGCACGCAACTTCCATTCTTCAACATGAGCTCCAATTGATAGATAAGGCAACGCTTTGACTTCCTCATCAGACAAAATGCGTTCTTCTTTTTCACGCAATGCCACATACAACTGTTCGAAACTGGTTGATTCCGATTGTTTATGTAGGAATGTTACGCCACCTTTTATTTCTCCGTTAAACTTCATGACTGGATGCGCATCAAGGTATAAGCTGCATGTGCTTTGGCTTTGTACATCAAATGTTTGCTGTATTGTTTATTACGGTAAGCCAAACTCGATTTCCACGTATTGGCAATGTAGCGAATGGCCGATTGGTAATAGGCATCAGAATAAGGCATTTCAAACACGGTATCACGATCGGTTGTTGTAGCCCAATCGTTGTTCGAAGTGATCTTGTCCTCTACTTCTTGATACAATTCTGTGCCTTTGATTGGATAAGCCTTGGTAATGGTAAATTCGTCTGGTGGTGCTACTTTCAAATGATTCGCAGTTTCTTTAATATCTCGATGCATTTCGCCCGGATAGCCTACCATAATAAACGTTCCAGCTTCAATGCCGTATGATTGCGAAAGCTTAATTTTCTCTCGAACTTCATCAACAGAAACACTTCTGCGCATGGCATTAATCACATCTTGCGATCCGCTTTCAGCGCCAATCCAAATGCGGAAACAGCCCATTTCCTTAAGCATTCCAAGTATCTCATCATTCAGTCGCTCTGACCTGGAAATAATCTCAAAATCAATTTTCAAATTTCGCATTTGAAACTCCTCATAAAGTTCACGAATCCACTTAAACTTAACAGTAAAAACATCGTCTACAAACCAAAGTGCTTCAACTCCATACTCCTTTTTTAAGTATTCGATTTCTTCTGCAACTTGATGAGCTGGTCTCCTGCGGTAACTCCTTCCGTATACGGCTGTACTACACCATTTGCAAGAATATGGACAACCTCTTTGAGATGAAATATTAACCGTTGCTTTACCGTGATATTTCTTCCATATCGAGAGGTATTGCTGTAGATCTATCGATTCACGATCGGGCAAAGGCAAATCCGATAAATCTTTCATTTTTACCCGAGCTGGAGTTTGAATAATCTGTCCGTTTTGTTGAAAAGCAATGCCTGAAACAGCATTCCAATCAGAGTTGTTTTGAATAGCTGTAACCAACTCTTCGGCCGATTGCTCTCCTTCTCCAATTATGGCTACATCAAAGCCATTTTTCAAGTAGTTTTCTATGTTGTAGGTCACATCTGGACCACCAACACCAGTAAACTTTACACCAGTATTTGCTTTCAACCAACTATTGAGTTTGATGATATTCACTTTTGTCATCAAGTTCGTGTAAAACAACACGATATTTGGTTGAACTTCCTCCACCTCTGTTTTCCAGCTTTCTTGCGACTTAAACGTAGAATCGATGATGGTTACATCGTGTCCGTTTTGCTTCAAATACGCACTCACATAAAGAATCCCCAAAGGCGGATAAGGACGCATAATGGATTGCTCCTTAATATCTTCATGGATGAAATAGCCGTGTGTTAAAACTACTTTCAAGCGCGCTTTTTTAGATGGATGAAGTAATGATCGGCATAATTTGCCCAGTTGGACGAAGACCCAATCGTTTTTTCGAAAGTAAACAAGGTATTCAAAAGCGCTGGCTTCGACTCAAAAAATGGGTTTAAGTAAGAAGGTGGAACAAAACTACCAACGGGTTTCACTTGCTCTACGGTAAAATATCCCTGAGCAAATGCTTTAACCTCTTTTGGCGCATAATACCAAGTAGGAACTGTAAATTTACCTACTTGCGCATCAATAGCCGATTTGCTTTTTCTGCGAAAGGCCGATTTACTATTTCCTTTCAAACTGAAATAGAACCGTTCCCACAAACACTTTCGCCCCATGATTACAAGTACCAAATCACCTTGTGTTGTCAAAGTATCAGCTGCATGTTTAAAAAACAACTGAAAAGCCTCTGGCGACAAGCAATTCAATCCTCCAAAGTTGGAGAATATCAAATCGAATGGATCACTTAATTGATTTAAAGCATTAATGTCTAACGGTTGAAAACGCAGGTTCTCTTTTTGGTGTTTAGAAGCAGCATATTGCATCATATCAACCGAAAGATCGGTAGATAACACTTGTTTTACTTGAGCTGCTATCCAAGCAGCATCTTTTCCCGTTCCTCCGTTCAATTCTAAAACTGATTGGTTTGATTTCAAGATGGGTTTTAAGAAATGATAAACACGTTCGCGTTGGAGTTTACCAATGGCCGTATCCGTAAAATCTTGATCGTAATCAACCGCAATATGGTCAAAAGCTGTAGACATTATTCAGCGCGATTATTGAGCTTTTTCAATTGATTAGCATACTGCAAAGATCGTATCTTATTTAACGGTATGGCTGCCAAAGTACGCCAATTGATATAGCTTGAACCAGATGAAAAGAGACCTTTAATAAAGCGTTTTCCTTGATCTGCTCGGTAACGTTTGTGCAAGTATCGGTGCAGGGTTTTATAGTAATCCGTGTTGAAAGTTCCTTGAAACATCATTGCCAAATCATCAGAATCAGACCAATTGGCTTTGTTGCCCAAATCTTGTTTTACTGTATCATAAAAAGGTGTTCCTGGCAATGGATATGAAACAGAAACCCCAATATCATCGGGTTTGTTATCGCGAATCATTTGGAGCGTTAAGTCAATATCGGCTTTGGTTTCGCCCAAATAACCGAATTGAATGAAATAAGCCACTCGAACTCCTAACTCCTGCAATTTATCGGTTGATGTTTTGATTTGCTCCAAAGTTGTTCCCTTGTCCATAGCGTCCAAGATTTTTTGCGAACCACTCTCTGCTCCAATCCATACTTCATACAAACCGCTTTCAGCCAAAGCTTCAATGGTATTGTCTTTCACCAATAAATCGGCTCTACTTTGGATTTTGTATTGTATTTGGATGTTCTTCTCTTTCAGTAATTTGTTGAATTGCTTTACCCATCCAGGTTTCAATCCAAAAATATCGTCACACATCCAGTATCGATTAACATCAAAATGAGCTATTAAATATTCAATCTCTTGAATCACGTGTTCTGGACTGCGCGTGTTGTAACGATTGCCATAAATGGGTTTTGCACACCAATTGCATTTAAACGGACAACCTCTTGTGGTAGCTATATTCAAATGAAAGGGATACTTCCCTTCACTCCACACTTTACGATAGGCTTCCACATCAACCAAATCCCAAGCTGCAATAGGTAAAGCATCTAAGTCTTTCATCACTTTGCGTGGAGCCGTTCTTATGGTTATACCGTTATCGCGATAGGCTAAACCAGCAATCGATTCATCAAGAGATTTTCCTGCTTGTAGATATTCGACTGCTTCTTTAAGTGTTTCCTCTCCTTCACCTAAAATAACTGCTGTAGCACCAGCATCGAGATACTTTTCAAAATGATCGGTAGAATCTGAACTGGAAACCAATACAGGTATGCCTTTTTCAGCAGCCATTTGAATCATTTCAAAAGCTGCTTCACGCATGGTGGTCAAGCACATTTTGGTGAGGTAGTTAAATCCATCATCGTACACTACCAAAAAGTCTAAATCATCTTTTAGATAAGGCTTCAATCCGTTTGATGAACGAAGTAAATTGGTATCAAAAAAATCAACTCGATGTCCCAATTGACGCATGAATGCAGCGGCCGTTATCGTGCCTAATGGCGGATATGGCGTTTTATTCTTCCATTGTTTTTCGTCTAATGGATAGAAATAAGAATGAGTAAATAGAATGTTGGCTGAACTGCTCAATCGAATGGAATATTGTGTTTTACAGTTAGTTTGTCTTTCTTCTGGCTTAAAGCTTCTAACACTTTCTTCTGAAAGTTATTGGGGTGATGTTTGGAAATGGATCTTCTAGATTTAAATGCAATTTTAAAGTCTACTTCTTCCATCTCACCAAATTTGCTTCTCCAGCGATTGATGGTTTTCATCAAACACCAGATATCAATTTGATCTCCTAATCTGCCAAACAGCAGTTTTTCGGTTAAACGTTTAAACCATTTTGATTTTGAAGGCTGTGATAAATGGTTGGTTTCGTAATTCGGAAAGCGGCTAAATGCCCATTGATTGGCTCGTTCAAACTGACGATGAACTTCTGGGCCGTATACATTGCGAAGTGTAACTACTTCAGTTGCAGTAAATTGATTTTTCTCTTCGATAGCCAAGTTATCTGTATCGATAAAGTAATTGACACAGAAGTATTTATTGGAATTGAAGAGGAACAGCTTTTTGTATAAAATGAGCAATGTTCTAGCAACCCAAAGTCTACCAGGCTCAGTAATGATGAAGTAATCAATGTCGGCATCTTCACTCAAATAGCCCTTACTCATTGATCCAGAAATGGAAACTGAACGTACAAAAGGAAACTGACCAATAAACATGGCGTTGTCAATAGCCTTATTCTCTAGCTTTAAAGCTCTAACGTTCCCTTTTTTGCGGTTTTCGACACAAATCGGGCTGTCTATTAAATGATAATATTCTTGATTTTGACAAACAATTCCGCTCTTGATCAATTCTTGCAAATCATTACGATTGAATGTTTTGCTCGACAAAAGCACTAATTCTTCAAAGGTAAGTGGGTAGTGAAAGATGTCAAAATAGCAGAATATCTCAAGTAAAGAAGACTTATTATCTAATCTCACTTGCGAAGTCGAGGTCATGCTAAAATCAATTCGAGTGCCAATATATGTATAAAAAATGACGCTAAATTGAAAAAAAGGGTTGCATTACCCCATCAGAATTTAATCGTTCCAGAAATGCAGACTTCCCCAAAAGGTGAAAATCAACCCGATTAAAACGCCAAACAATTGTAATCCACTGAAAAAGGCAAAAGAGATTCCGGCCAAGATTAAAAACCAAATTGGCACGAGTAACATTCCGAAAGCCATTTTAAGCGAGCTTACAAATTGACTGTCTTTAGTCACTTTAGTGGCAACAGAGTGAATGATGAAATATGGAATAATCCAAGGGATAACACAGAAGAATGTCAAAAACTTCAACCAACTTCTATTTGGAAAATGAGTTAACTCTTCCCATTCAGGATGACTTTTCCACCATTTCTCCAATTCATTACGAGTTACATTATCCGCCTCCCAAGAATTGATCTCTTGAATGAGTTTTCGAGCCAATTCAAAGCGTTTCGTGAAGTCTGCAGCGGTAGTATGTTTCTTGAGAACATGATCGTTTAGAAAATCATGAACGATGAAGTATTCATCCTTAAATTGGATGTCAAGCATCAGTGAGCTGATTTTATCTTTCAATTCAGAATTGAAGCTCAATAAGCCTTTTGCTTCGTTTTCTTTGTAGTTATCCAGAAACTGTTTTACTGAAATTGGCTCTCCAAATTCAACCATTACAGAACTACGGAAATTCTCATAATAACTGTATTCCAAACCAATTGGAACTACCTCAATATCATCTAATTCTGGTGAAGTATCTAAAGTTGAAAGTACGATACGACCAACGCCTTTTTTAAGTGGACGAAGCTGTTTGCGTTCTCCATGGTTACCTTCAGGAAAAATGATAATGCTTCCGTTGTGTTGCAATAAACTTCTAACCGTTGCAAAAATCCCATCGTTGTTGGATAACGAGTTGTATCCATCACGCATTCTGAAAACGGGTAACATTTTCATCGCGTTTAAGATCTTTTTGGCAATTGGATTTTTGAATACATCAGCTCTAACCAATGATGCGGGTTGCGTTTTAGTAACAACAGCAATTATTAGCGCATCTAAAAAGGCATTTTGATGATTGGAGCAATAAACAAGTGGTTTATCTTGAGGAATAGGGAAATGTTTGCGAACCACTACCCTTTTGTAAAAGCAGTGAATAGCCGTTCTAACCCAAACCTCCATAAATGCATAGAAGTACGAAAACTTGTCTAATCTTTCCATTTTTTGAGTAACGATGCGATTCCTAATCCGGCTAAGATATGCCAAATACCCCACCAGCCAGCAATGATAGCCATTCCTCCTAGTCCATCAAAGAAATTGAAGGTGATAACTAACGCTAAACCAGAATTTTGAATTCCAGTTTCAATGATGATACTTTTTCGATCTGAAACGGATAACTTTCCAACAGAACCTGAAATATATCCACCTAAAAATCCTAGAAGGTTATGAACCAACACAAGGATAAAGATGGAGCCAATGAATGCAGTAAAGATGTCGTAGTTATTGGAAAAAGCCACACCTACAAATGCCGCAAAAATGATTAAGCTGAGTGCTTTAATCGGTTTCTTGATCTTTTCTGTAAATGCAGGCCATCTATCGGCAACAAACATTCCTATTGCCATGGGAATAATTAGCAATACAAATACAGTTTGAAGCAATTCAATGTAGCTAACATCAATTTCAGACATGATATCGGCTGCTGGTGCGTAAGCTTTACCCCATAGCGTAAAATTCAACGGAGTTAAAAACAGACTCAGCATGGTTGCTAAAACCGTTAAACTGACAGAAAGAGCAATGTTTCCGCCACTTATTGAGCTAATAAAATTAGATACATTTCCACCGGGACAAGCTGCAACCAATATCATTCCCAACGCCATACTAGGTACTGGATTCCAAATTGAAACCAATCCAAAAGTAATGGCTGGTAAAAGGATAAATTGCGAGAATAACCCAAAGAAAATGGACTTTGGAGATTTAAGTAAATCTTTAAAATGAGAAACATGTAAATCTAGGGCTACACCAAACATGATAAGCCCCAGACATATGTTTAACAACCATAGTCCATCTTTATTGAAATTCAGGAATACCTGATCAATTAGCTCCATAAAGTGCGAAGAAAGGAAATTTTTAGTTTCCGAATTCTGACATGAATTTCAGACGAACTAAGCGTAACTCCTCTTCTGAATACTCTTCATCAAATTCTTCTAATGCAGCTTGAATTGAATCTGTTTCCGCTTCACGGAAGTAATCGAATATCTCTTCGATATGATCATCATCCAATACATCCTGAATGTAGTAATTTAAGTTTACGCGAGTGCCTGAGTACACAATATGCTCCAACTCTTTCACAAACTCATCATCAGTCATACCGCGCGCTTTGGCTAAATCTGCTAATGGCACTTTACGGTCAATTCCTTGAATGATTTGAATTTTGTTACTCGATTTATTGGCAACACTTTTCACTACCATGTCTTGAGCACGTTCAATTTCGTTCTCCTCAACATAAGTCTTGATTAACTCAATAAACGGTTTACCGAATTTTACGGCTTTCCCCATTCCAACACCAGCAATGTTGGTAAGTTCTTCTTGCGTAATTGGATATTGTGTAGCCATTTCTTCCAAAGAAGGATCTTGGAAGATGACGAAAGGCGGCAAATTACGTTTTTTACCTTCTTTACGTCTAAGCTCTTTCAGCATTTTCAATAGCTGCTCATCGCCTGCACCACCCGATTTTTGTTGAACAGTTGCATTCGCATCTTCCAACATTTTATCGTAATCGTGATCTTTGATCAGCATGAATGATTTTGGATTCTCAATGAATGCTCTACCCGCTTTAGTAACAACCAAAGTTCCGTAAGATTCAACGTTTTTCTCAATCAATCCAGCAACATAAGTCTGACGAATAGCCGCGTTCCAGTATTTTGAATCGTGATGTTTACCGATTCCAAAGAACTTAGCTGTGTGGTGTTTAGAGCTTTTTACTTCAGCTGATTCTTCACCTAAAAGTACGTTAACCACATACTTCGATTTAAAGCGCTCTTTTACATTGATGATGGTTTCCAACAAGAGCTTGATTTCGTCTTTTGCTTCAACGCGCTCTTTCGGGTTTACCATGTTGTCATCCATGTTTTGACCTTCACCTGTATTCTCATCCCACTCCTCACCGAAGTAGTTCAACAAGAATTTCCTGCGTGACATAGCCGTTTCAGAATAAGCAACAACCTCTTGCAATAATGCTCTGGCTATTTCTTGTTCTGATACTGGTTTACCGTTGGTGAATTTCTCCAGTTTTTCAATGTCCTTATAATCGTAGAACATGATACATCTACCTTCACCTCCATCACGACCAGCACGACCAGTTTCTTGGTAATATCCCTCCAAACTTTTTGGAACATCGTAATGAAATACAAAACGCACATCTGGCTTGTCGATTCCCATACCAAAGGCGATGGTTGCAACAATTACGTCTACTTCTTCCATCAAGAACATATCTTGATATTTGGCTCTTGTAGCCGCATCTAAACCAGCG
>MDTF01008371.1_pt1 | contig 29091 bp, 27 predicted proteins | sample 811191 | NCBI WGS metagenome assembly MDTF01 (sample SAMN05326649, study PRJNA326480) | marine metagenome | isolation source: seawater | place: Southern Ocean | collected 2011 | reverse complement strand
TCAATACATACAGAACTTTTGTGAATATATCGAAATAACCCCTGATTATTTTTGGGAAAAAGTTGTTTCTGTAACTAATACAGATCTATTTGAAATAGTCGGCCCGAGGGAGATAAGACGCAAATTTTCAGTGGGTACTGGAGAGGTATTGAAATGAGAGTTGCATCAAAAAAAGTTGGAATATTAGATTATGGAGTGGGCAATATAGCATCATTAAAAGGTGCTTTGGAAAAGTTGGGTTTCCATGTAACCGTTGGTAGAACTGAGTTATCTCTGAGTAGTGTAGAGACAATATTTCTGCCGGGGGTAGGTTGTTTCTCCTATGCTATGGAAAATTTGCGTCACCTTAAAATGGATAAATTTCTAAAAAACCGCTTTGACGCTCAAGATATGAAGGTGATTGGTATTTGTTTAGGGATGCAGATTCTTTTTGAGCATTCAGAGGAAGGTAATAGTGATGGACTCGGGTTGATGCAGGGCCGAGTCAAACGTTTTTCAGAAAAAGAATGTCATGTTGGCTGGAATATTGCTACCCCTATTCAGGGTACAGTAATTCAGGGGAACAGCGGCTTTTATTTTAATCATTCATATTACGTTGACTGTGCTGCGAATTTAACTTTGGCGACATCACATTACCAATGTGATTTCCCGGTGGTGGTGAATAAAAACAGATTCTATGGTGTGCAATTTCATCCTGAAAAAAGTCAAAATATGGGAGTTCAAATAATAAACACGTTAGTGGGAGCAGATTAGATGCTAAAGCGCCTTGTTGGTGTAATTACAGTTAAAGATAATTGGGCGGTTCAGTCCATTGGATTTCAAAAATATCTTCCACTTGGCAAGCCTGAAGTGTTAGCTGAAAACTATGATAGATGGCAACTAGATGAGATTTTGGTCGTGGATATTGACAGGACTAAATTTGGTTTAGGCCCGAACTTTGCGCTACTTGAAAAGATAACCTCCAAAAAACTTATGACTCCGCTTTGTTATATGGGAGGCATTCGTGATTCAAATGATGCTCTGCAGCTAATAAGTAAAGGGGCAGATCGAATAGCCTTAGATAGCTTATTCTGGAAGGATCCAGCTATGGTGGGTAATATAGCTGATGCCCTAGGACGGCAAGCGATTATCAGAGTTCAGCCTGTAGTGAAAAATGGTGACGATGTCTGCCGCTATGATCATCTTATTCGTGGATCATCAGGAATAATAGAACCTCAACACTTTGTAGACAATTATGTAAATTGCAGTGAATTAATGCTTATTGATGTTAAAAATGAAGGAAGCATGAATTCATTTTCAACAGACCTAGTTGTTCCTTTTGAGGGGCTTGGCTTGCAATTGATTTGTTTTGGTGGAGTAACTTCAGCGAAGCAAATAAGCCATCTTTTTTCACGGTCCAATGTTTCAGCCGTAGCCATCGGGAACTCACTGAACTACAGAGAGATACCGCATAAAAGCTTATTGCCCACAACGGAGGTCGATCTTGCGCGAGTTACATCTTATGGCGAAACAACTAAAGGAGCTAGAGAATGGTAATTCAGTGTAAACGTTGTTTGTATACGTCTGATCATCCGTTGGGCATAACATTTGATAATGATAATATATGTTCGGGCTGCCTGATACATGAAGAAAAAGACAGTCTCGATTGGGACGCTCGATGGCAAGATTTGGAATCATTAGTGGCAAATTATCGTACACCAGGAGCTAAATATGACTGCATAGTCCCCGTCTCTGGTGCAAGAGACAGCTTTTTTGTTTTGGATATGGTGGTTAATAAACTCAAACTAAAGCCGCTAGTTGTTGGTTACAATAAATTTTTTAATACAGCAGAAGGAATAGCTAATTTAGCGCAGCTAAGGATAGCATTTGATGTCGATTTTCAGCTTAAAAATGTGGATCCAACGGTTGTCAAAAAAATAACTCGTAAATCTATATATGCGCATGGGAATCCGTATTGGCACGTTCTTGCAGGTGAGAGTGTTTTTGCTGTGCAGACGGCTGCACTGATGAAAATACCCTTAATAATTTGGGGTGCTCATCAAGGTGTGGAGCAGGTTGGTATGTTCTCACACTTGCACAATGTCGAGATGAGTAGGCGTTATAGAAAGGATCATGACCTTTTTGGTGTTGATACAGATAATCTTGTTGGTCACTTCGATGATTTGACGGATGAGGATGTCATTAATTATAGGTATCCAGCGTTTTCAGACATCGAAAGTATTGGTATTCGGGGGATATACCTTGGTAACTATATTCGCTGGGACCCTTACGCTCAACATATAAAAATGGTCTCAGATTTCGGATTTAGAGGTGCCAAATTGAGTCGGACGTTCGATGCCTTTGACCATGCTGATTGCTACGTCTACTCTAATTTTCATGATATTTTGAAAATGTATAAACATGGTTATTCCAAGGTCACTGATCAGGTGTGTCGTGAGATACGTTTTGGTCGTCTGGATAGAGAAATGGGAAAAATGCTAGTTGACTATTATGAAAATCAGCCGCCAGCATATATGGACCTTTTTTGCAATTGGCTTGGAGTGGACGAGAGAGCCTTACAATTTGCTGCAGACAGACATCGGAATAAAAAATATTGGGAGGAAGTCGAACCTGATGTCTGGAATCGTCGGAATCGAATTATTGATGTACCTTCATCCCCGCCCCAACATCCTTCATTAATGTATCCATTAGATTTAGAGGATAAAACCCTGAATTCAAAAAGAAATAAATTCATTACTATAGGTAAGGGTGTGGACTGGCCCGCTGAGACCGATGAAAAGAGTAGTAAGAAGTGGATATAAGAAAATCATCTATGTTAAACGATTTGTGGGACCTTCTTTTAGTTCAAGAGCGTCGACAAGCAGTATTATTGCTTTTTCTTATGTTTGTCGCACTGGTATTAGAAATTCTGAGCATTGGGCTTATTTTCCCCTTGCTATCTGCGATTCTAGACCCTTCATTTTTGGCTTCATTTCAGGAGTATGTATATCCATATTATGATTTTTCCAATATCGATTCGCACGTTTTTCTTATAGGAGCCGTTACAGCATTTTTTGGTATTTATTGTCTCAAAACTGCAGGCCTAGTATTGATTGTCAAAAGACAAATGATGTTCGTTTATTCTCTACAAGCTAACCTTTCTGAAAGACTTTTTAAAAGTTACCTTATGCGAGATTATTCATTCCATATTCAGAGGAACTCCTCCGAATTAATTCGAAATACGATTTCAGAGGTAACGCTCTTTGCGCAGAATGGTGTTTTGCAGCTTATTACTTTAATCGCGGAGATAATCGTTTTAATAGGGGTTACATGCCTCCTTTTGTTAGTAGACCCAATCATTACGTTGGGAGCAACTATTACCGTTGGACTTGCTACAGGCGGCTTTTATTACTCGATGAAAAGGCGTATTTATATTTGGGGAGAGAAACGGCATGTTCATGAAGGGCTCAGAATACAGCATGTTCAACAGGGCCTGGGCGGAATTAAAGATATCAAGATTTTGGGTCGAGAAGACGAATTTGTTTCAAAATTTGCGCACCACACTCATGAGTCCGCTAGAGTAGGACGGCTGGCGCACACGATTCAACAGTATCCGCGTCTCTTTCTTGAGTTGATTGGAGTATTTATCATAACTGTGTTTATGATTATTGTTGTCATAAAAGGACTTGACCTAAATGAAATTTTGCCAATGCTTGCAGTATTTGGTGCCGCAGCTTTGAGACTTATACCCTCCGCGAATCGAATTGTAAGTGCAATGCAGGTGGCTAAATTTGTTCTACCCGTAGTCCGGACTATTCATACTGAGCTTTTTGGGTTTGATGAGTCTGATCGAGAATCTGTTGAACTATCTGATGTGCTAAATTTTCGAAGAGATATCATGTTACATGATATTTTTTATAAATATCCAGGGTCGGATGATTACTCATTAAGAAATATAAATCTCACCATCAAGCATGGTGACTCTATTGGTTTTGTCGGTTCTAGCGGTGCAGGAAAAAGTACAATAATAGATTTAATTTTAGGTTTACTACCTCCGGATCTTGGCACCATTTATGTGGATGGTACGAATATTCAGGAGCACCTGAAAGCATGGCAAAGTCTCATTGGTTATGTTCCTCAATCAATATACTTAAGTGACGAGAGTCTTCGTTCTAACATAGCTTATGGTATCCAAGACTGCAACATAGACGATGTGGCTGTAGCCAAAGCCATTAAATCAGCGCAATTGTCAGAGTTTGTGGAGAGTTTGCCTGATGGAATTTATTCGCCTGTTGGCGAACGAGGCGTCCGCATGTCTGGCGGGCAACTTCAACGACTAGGGATCGCGCGGGCTCTTTATCATGACCCCAGTATCTTGGTGCTGGATGAGGCGACTAGTGCATTAGATGCAACAACTGAGTCAGGAGTTATGGATGCCATTAGAGCTATGAAGGGTAGCAAAACAGTGATAATTGTTGCTCACAGATTTAGCACTGTTGAACACTGTAATATGATCTATAAGTTGCAGGACGGTTATATTGTCGATCAGGGTCCTCCAGGCTTAGTTCTCAAAAGTAGTATTTAGTTCGTAATGCCATTGGTACTCCTTCGGGGTGTCAATCCTCTGCTGTGGTTAGTCTACTCTTAATAATGTTTCAGGATTAATACGCCTTAATTGATGTCTATTTATTGGTATTTGTATGCTTAAAAAAGAATTATTGCTTGTGACGACTGCTCTCGAAGAAACGTGGGGTGTGGATGAAGATATATTATTCTTAGGGGAATGGTGTCGGGGCTACTTGAGACGTGAGAAATACGAATATAGAAAACATGAAGTGCTCTCTCACCATTGGGGTGACCGTGAGAAGCTAGAAACAGATGAATCTAATTTAAGGCGCTTGCATGATGAACTCCTTGTGGCGATGAGATCTATCTTAAATGAGGTTCACGATGTTAATTTCTCAAAGCGCTATTGGCAGATAATTCTAGATCCTTGGTTGGTCTCTTATGTTGCTGTAATTTTTGATCGATGGGAGTCGATCAGAGTCGTTTTAGATGAGTATGAGGTCACTAAAACTTTTAGTCTAGATGTGAACATAAACACAAAGGTACCGAGAGACTACGCTACATCGGTTGAATTATGTTTGAGCGATTTATGGAATCATCATCTCTTTTTGGATATTTTAAATCAAAATCCAGCTACTGACTATGAAGTTGTCCCCTCAGATATTAATAGTATATATGACGTAGGTACAGTACCAACTGTTACATTTGAGCCACAATCTCTGAAATGGCGTGCTCTATATTTTCTGGATAAAGTCTTAGGAAAGTTCGCAAACGATTCCGGAGTTTTTTTTGCAGGACAAATTTTTCCTTTCGCGACGCAAGCTAGATTGCAGATCGGTCTAGGTCAGGTTCCGCACTTCAATTTTGCGTTGGTCAAGGACGGACGACCTAAATATGTAGTTTCCAACAAGCCGCTTAGACAAAAGGCTGCTCTATTACTTCGAGACAATTTCCTCACTAAAGATAAGTTTGAGTCATTTCTCATTAATCGTCTAATTTATGACGCTCCTAGTCATCTTTTTGAAGATTTTGATGCTCTGCGCAGAACCGCGCTTGCCAGCGCAAGTTATCCTAGTTCAATAGTTAGCTCTCACTATCATTGGTCAAGTGAACCTTTTAAAATATGGTCCGCAGAGAGGACTGAGCTAGGAGCCAAGCTTCTAACAGTTGAGCACGGAGGTGCGCTTCATCCTCGATTTGATAGTATGGATTTTGAATGTGATATATCTGACAAAAAATTAGTGTGGTGCCAGCCTTTTGAAGCCAACCACATAAGATTGCCAGCTGCTAAGGTTGCTGGTAGTAGGCTTCTGAATTTAGATGCAGGGCCGAGGGATTACTGTCTAATCGTGGGATTCGAAAATCCTCGTTACGTTTATCGTGCGACTGCTGCTCCACATGCTGGGCAATGCTTGACTATGTATTCCAATGTTTTAGAGTTGATTAGCAATATTGCGAATACTGATTTAAAAGAGAGTATTAAAATAAGGCCATATCCTAATGTTGGCTGGGACTTGGAAGCTCGATTCGAAGATGTGCTCGGCAAAAGCTTTATTCAAAATGATCGTAATTTATATGAGGCGTTTAATAGCGCTAAAGTAATTATTTGTACATATCCGAATACTACTTTGTCCGAAGGTTTGATCTCAGGTAGGCCGACGCTACTTCTCTATGAAAAATCATTGTGGGAGTTACATGATCATTTTAAGCCGCTACTGGAAGTACTAAGACGGGCTAAGATAGTTCATGATGATCCCGTCAGCTTAAGTAAGCATCTTGACAAAATTTGGTCAGACCCCGAATCTTGGTGGTCATCTAACGATGTTCTTCGCGCTCGAGAGGCATTTAGTGATATGGCAATATCCGTCCCTAAAGATGCGATACAGACGTGGGTCAAGTTTTTTAAGGCTGGAAAATATTAAATTTCAATAATTTTTGGGTGAAACTATGTATAGGGTTTTAATTACCACGGTACCATTTGGCCAAAACAATAAAGAACCACTAGAAAAGCTTGTCGCCGCAGGATTGGAGTATGTAATTAATCCGTTGGGCAGAAAGCTTAAGGAGACTGAACTTGCTGAGATGATAGGTGATTTTGATGTACTGATTGCGGGTACTGAAAAAATCAGCGCAAAGGTATTGGAGCGCGCAACTAATCTAAAATTGATTGCGAGAGTTGGAATCGGGCTAGATAATCTTGATTTATTAGAAGCTAGGCGTCGTGGGATACAAGTGACATATACTCCAGATGCGCCTGCGCCAGCAGTAGCAGAATTGACTATTGGTTTGATACTTAGCTTATTGAGATCAATTCATCTCAGCAATGATGAACTTCATAATGGAAAATGGACCCGTTATTTTGGACGGCGGATAGCGAATTGTACTGTCGGAATAATAGGTGTCGGACGTATTGGTAGTAAAGTGATACAGCATCTTCAGGCTTTTGGAGTTGATCGAATTTTGGCCACAGATACTGACCCGAGGGTATACTCAAAATTCAATCAAGATGTTGAGTGGGTCGACAGAGAAACTATTTATAGGGAGTCAGATATAGTTACTGTTCATATTCCTCTGGATCATAGCACTAGAAACATGATTAGGCGTCGAGAAATGCTGCTGATGAAGTCAGACGCGATTGTAGTCAATGCCTCTAGAGGAGGGATCGTGAACGAGGCGGATCTTGCCGATATTTTAAGAGAAGGGCATCTTGGAGGTGCTGCCATGGATGTTTTTGATACGGAGCCATACACAGGTGAGTTAGCAAACATTGATCGCTGTCTTTTAACCGCACACATGGGTTCAATGTCTATCGATTGCAGGGAGCAGATGGAAGTTGAGGCAACGGATGAAGCGGTGCGTTTCGCTGCCGGAGCCGAACTGAAATGTCCGGTTCCGGAACAAGAGTATCAAATAAAAGAGTTGGATTTTCAGAATGAGTAGAATATGTGTTCTTGGCGGTTCGGGATTTTTAGGCTCTCATGTCGCAGATAAGTTGAGCGAAATAGGCCACGATGTCGCAGTGGTAGATCGGCTTAGGTCTGTTTGGCTAAGAAAAGATCAAGAAATGGTAATTGCGGATTTGTTAGATCCGAACTCTATTGATAAGGCCATAGATGGTGCAGAGATAGTGTATAACTTCGCTGGATTGGCTGACCTTAATCAAGCGCTAACTATGCCAGTCAAAACTATAGAGCTTAATGTTCTCGGAAATATGCATGTCCTTGAAGCCTGTAAGAAAGCTGGCGTCGACCGATATTTATTCGCAAGCTCTATTTATGTATATAGCCGAGAGGGTGGTTTTTACCGTTGTAGTAAGCAATCGGCCGAGCACTATATTGAAGAATACCAGAATGTCTATGGGCTAAATTATACCATTCTTCGCTATGGTTCTTTATATGGCCCGCGATCAGGAGAGGATAATGGGCTTTTCAGGATCATTCGAGACGCTCTGATTCAGGGAAAAATTTCCTATGAGGGCGACCCTGAGTCTGTCCGTGAACATATACATGTCGAAGATGCGGCAAACTCCAGTGTTACCGCCCTAGGGACAGATTTTCTCAACCAAAGCGTTATTTTAACTGGGCAACAGTCAATGCGCGTGAGCGACCTGCTGAGTATGTTGTCGGAAATACTAGGTTTTCAAGAATCTCCAGAGTTTCGTGGCGAAGATTACGCAGGACATTATGTAAGAACACCATACGCATACCAACCTAAACTAGGGCGTAAATATTCTCCGTCGACGCACGTGGATCTAGGACAAGGTTTATTGCAAATCATAGATGATATTAGGCAGCAACTATGATTAAGAGAAGTAAAATACTTTTGAAATCTAGTTTAGTTGAAATATATCAATGTCTAAACCTGCGCTATTTAGTGGATCGTGTTTATAGTCATTCAATTCGATTCCGTTTTAAAAAATGTGGTCCAGGCCTGCGCTTAACTCTCTCAACATCAATTACATCGTTAGGATCTATATCAATAGGTAAAAATTTTTCTTCAATGGGACGACTTTCCTTATATGCGAATAATGGCGAGATTCTGATTGGAAATAACTGTGATGTTAATACTAATGTGCAAATTGGAGCGGGCTATGGAAGGATTAAAATTGGTGATCATGTCATGATCGGTCCTAATGTTGTCCTTAGGTCTTCAAACCATGGGATGGTTAAAGGTGCTGGGCCCATGAAATCTCAACCGGCATCCTTTGGAGAGATAGTAATAGAGGATGATGTATGGATTGGTGCAAATGCAGTTGTATTATCAGGTGTAACTATTGCACATGGGTCTGTTATAGCTGCGGGCTGTGTTGTTTCACAGTCAACCGAACCGTATTCGATTATTGCTGGTATACCAGGGAGAAAAATTAGTGAAAGAACGTAAGGTTATCTTTTGGGATTTTGATGGCGTAATCAAGGAATCTGTCGCTGTAAAAACGAAGTCTTATATCAGTATATTTAGCAAATTCGGGTCCAGAATTACAGATCGTGTTCGTATACATCATGAGGAAAACGGCGGGCAATCGCGCTTTGAGAAGATTCCTTTATATCTCAGTTGGGTATATGAGAAGGTGGATGAAGAGTTGGTAGAGCGTTACTGTGATGAGTTCGCAAGTTTGGTGGTTGATGCAGTTATCGAATCAGAATGGGTCCCAGGAGCGAGAGAGTATCTTCAGCAAAATTGTGGCCAACAGCGGTTTGTGATGATTACGGCAACGCCTCAAGGCGAAATTGAGGTCATATTAAAAGCTTTGGGAATAGATCTATTTTTTGAACGCGTGTATGGTGCGCCCATGTCCAAAAGTAAGGCAATAAAAATGGTGTTGGACGAAAGGTTTTGTAGCGTTAATGAGTGTTTGGTGATTGGTGATTCAGGGTCCGATTTGGAAGCTGCGCACGTCAACGGACTAGACTTTTTACTCAGGCAAACCTCTTTAAACAAAAATTTACAGGTCAATCACTCCGGCCTAATATGTAAGGATTTTTTGCATGAACCGACAAGAAATGATATCGCAAGTTCGCTCTAGCCTTTCAGAGGGTAAGCCCTCGGTGGGTAGCTGGATTCAAATCCCACATGCATCTATAGCAGAAATTATGGGTCAAGCCGGCTATGACTGGATAGCTGTCGATTTAGAACATGGATCGATCTCACCTCACCAACTCCCTGACTTGTTTAGAGCAATAGAATTAGGTAGTTGTTTGCCGTTGGCCAGAGTGGCGCTGGGAACTACTAAAGACTGCAAGCAGGCTTTAGATGCAGGTGCTGGAGGCATTATTATTCCTATGGTTTCCAGCGCGCGCCAACTCGAGCTCGTCATTGAGTCGATTTGCTGGCCGCCAACTGGGAAAAGGGGAGTTGGTTTTTCTCGAGCTAATTTATTTGGAGAACATTTTTCTGATTATCTAAAAGAGGCACAGAGTCCAATCATCGTGGCACAAATTGAGCATATTGATGCGGTTGATAATCTTCAAGAGATCTTGGAAGTACCCGGGTTAGATGCGATTTTTATTGGGCCCTATGATCTCTCAGCTTCTATGGGTTTGATGGCTCAGTTTGAGCATCCCGAATATCAGGCCGCGATTTCCAAAATACTTAGTCTTTCTAAGAAAGCACAAATACCCGCCGGCATTCATGTAGTTAGTCCGCAACCCTCAGAATTAGAGAGGACAATAGAGCACGGGTACCGTTTTATCGCATATTCTATTGACGCTGTGTTCTTGAATAATGCAGCCAAACTTCCTGTAATTGATTAAAGAGATAAAAAAATGAACATTTTATGCATAATCCCGGCGCGGATGGGTAGCAGCAGATTTCCAGGTAAGCCAATGGAGAAGATATTGGGCGTACCCATGATTGAACAAGTCTATCGACGAGTGTCTATGAATACGACCTTGACTACTACTGTCGTGGCTACATGTGATGATGTGATTGCGGATCATGTGAACAGTATTGGTGGTCGAGCGATTATGACTGGAATGCATCATGAGCGCGCGTCTGACAGATGCGCAGAAGCTCTTTTAATTGCAGAGGCCGAGGACCAATGTGTTTTTGATATAGTTGTTATGGTTCAGGGTGATGAGCCAATGGTTCATCCTGAAATGATTAACGAAGCGCTGGGGCCAATGCTAATCGACCAATCAATTTTAGTGACAAACTTGTTAGGCGAAATTACTACGGATGAAGAATTTGACGATCGTAATTGTATAAAGACTGTTATTGATAGAAGTTATAATGCGCTTTATTTTTCTCGAGAGCCAATTCCTACGAGAGCCCTCGGTGTTAATAAGCCAATGGGCAAGCAGATCTGCGTAATTCCGTTTCGTCGAGAATTCCTTCTTCAATATATTCAATTATCGCCCACTCCGCTTGAAATTGCCGAATCTATAGATATGATGCGCGTCCTTGAGAATGGATTCAAAGTCAGGATGGTACCAACTAAGTTTAATACAAAAGCGGTCGATACCGAGGAAGACCGATTAGTGGTTGAATCTTTGCTGGGCGGTGATTCTATTTAATATATCTAGTTTGTTAGCTAGCGTATCAACTCTAAACTTTATTGAGGAATTTAAAAAAATGTTTATTCAGCGCAAAAATTTTATGAGAAATCTGGAACGGGTCCGCGTTTCTGAAGGTCGTGATCTAGTTAACGGGTTGCGTTTAGATCGTAATGAAAAAGTTGATGTTTGGCCAAAAGGCATGTTGGGAAAAATATTTGAGGACAAGGCAGATTGTTTTTTGAGTGTGTATCCGGAATCATCGGGTGTTTATGAACGGCTAGCAAAATTTCATGGGGTAAGTGAAGACGAAATTATTCTTTGCTCAGGAATAGATGGTGGGCTCAAGACGTTGTACGAGATTATGACAGAGCCGGGTGATCTAATCGGCGTGGCCGCTCCAACGTACGCAATGTACCAAGTTTACGCGAGAATATTTCAGTTGCAGCTTGAAGAGGTACTGTATACGAAAGATCTTCAGTTTGGCTTTGAACAGTTTGATGCTTTTCTGGAAAAGCGGCCAACAATGTTCTTTTTGCCAAATCCAAATCAGCCAATAGAAAGCTGTTTTGACTTGGCGCAGTTGGAAGAATTCGCTAAAAAGACACTGGAGAAAAACTGTCTTTTCATTATCGATGAAGCCTATCATATGTTTGGTTCTGTAAGCGGCGTTGACCTTATTAAAAAATATGAAAATGTCGTGGTTGCGAGGACCTTTTCTAAGGGGTTTGGAGTGCCATCTATTCGCCTAGGTTATTTGTTGTCAAACGCTAGTAACATAAAGATGCTTACAACAACCAGAATGGCTCATGAGAGTAATTCATTGTCGAACGCTGTTGCAGAGTATCTACTTGATAATTATTCGATGGTTGAAAAGTATAACTCGGACGTAGTCGATGCGAGGAATGAAATTAAGATGACTCTAGCGTCGTTAGGGATTAATTCGCATGGTCAGAATGGAAATTATCTGTTGCTTGACTTAGGTTCTGCTGTTAGATCCCAAGAGTATGCCAAATTTATGCTTGATCAGAAAATCTATATAAAAGGCCCCTGGAAAGGAGACTACGCGCAGTATGTGACTATAACTATAGGACCGATGAGGCTCATGGAGCGATTTCTAAAAGCTACGCGGGAATTTCTTGATAACAAGGTGATTTAGTATGTTGTACAAAAAAGTTTTGATTACCGGTGGTTTTGGATTTGTTGGCGCTCGATTAGCGAAACATCTTGATGCAAAAGGAATTGAGGTTGTTATTTTAGAACAAGCTAGCGTTTCGGTCCCGACAGGAATGGAGAAATTCGCTGTCGTAACAGCAGACATTACTGAAAAAGAGTCAATGCAAAAAGTTAAGTTAAGTGAGGTCGATGCAGTATTGCATCTTGCAGCGCAATCCTCAGGTCCGCGTTCCTTTTCTGTCCCGCACTTGGATATTAACCTGAACATTATAGGGACTCTAAATGTTATTGATTGGTGTGCGGACAATGCCGTTGACCGGTTACTTTTTGCCTCTTCATTCGTAGTGTGCGGTGACCACCCAGAGTTAGAGTCATTATCTGAAGATACACCCTGCCATCCCAAGTCAGTTTATGCGGGTTCAAAATTAGCATGTGAACATTTGTTGATGAACTATGCGGAGCCCAAAGGGATAAGTTGGACTGCTTTACGCATGTATAACGTTTATGGGCCGGGTCAGGATATAACTAAGCCTGATCAAGGTGTGGTAGGTATCTTTATGAATATGTTGCGCCAACAAGATGTAGTTCAAGTAAAAGGTCGACTGGATCGTTTCCGTGATTTGATATACATAGATGATGTTATTCAGGGTTGGGATCTTTGTCTGCATTCAGAGGCGTATAACCAAATCCTTAATCTAGGGACAGGTAAAAAGACTACATACTCTGAGTTGATAAGTTTAATCGCCAAAACACTAGGTAAAGACGATAACTTCAGGCTAGAAGAACTGCCAGGTACTCCAGGAGATATGATGGGGTGTTTTGCAGACTTGGAAAAGACTCGTAAATATCTGGGCTATGCGCCTAAAGTCGAGTTGGAGCAAGGTGTGACGGCAATGTGGAATTGGATAAGCAATAAAGAGAAGAGTTCATGATTCGGAGTTCGTGTACGATCTGTGATGGGCCAGTCAAACTCCGAACGGTGAGAGTTCGGAGCGGTAACGAATTAGAATTACATAACTGCAGTAACTGCAGTTTCGATTTTTTTGCACATAATCCCAGTGCTGCGCTTGCAGGAAATAAGCTTGATGATTCTCGGCTTAAATCTGCTGGGCTTGATATTCCTACTATTGAATTAGATTTTCACAATGGCACTCAACAGTCAAAATCGCTAGTGCAGGAATATTTGGACGATGCTGATAAGGGTTCCAATATGCTAGAGGTTGGATGCTCTGTAGGGTATTTTTTAAAACTGATGAAAGATTTTGGCTGTAAACCCTATGGTGTAGAAATCAGTGAATCTCGAAGCGACTATGTTAATACAGTTCTGGATATTCCTTGCTTTACTGATTTAGCCCCAATTGAGGAAAGGGGAGTAAAGTTTCGGAAAATATTTCTATTCTATATTTTGGAATATGTGCCTGATACGGTTGCATATTTGACTCGGCTACTTGACCTTCTTGAAGATGGTGGTTCGTTAATATGCGTCACCCCGAATGCAGAAGACTCATTGAAGGAGATATGGGCTAACAAAGGCTTTAAAGAATTTTTTTATGACGAATATGCTGTTAATTATATGACTACTAACACCTTCGAAGTCATTTTATCTAAGTTACATTATAAACAGTCCGATGTAGTGACACGGCAGGGATATAGTTTTGCGAGCCATTTAAGTTGGTACTTTACTGAAAAGCCTAGAACAACAGGAATAGTAGGGGGAGATAACTTTGTTTCTGATGTTAGTACACAACTTTTTAAGGCTACTACGAACAAAACGTTATCAGATAACCAGCACTCTGCAGCTAAAAAGATTACGGGATTATTGCAGCAATTTGACAGGGATTATCGAGCCACACTGGAAGACGAAGGTTGCGGCAATCAAATTCGCGTTACCATTAAACGCTAAATGAAACATAGCTATCTTATAAATAATTTAGACGAAGCCCAATGTGATCTGGTTATGCGATCCAGAGATTTTGTTAACTCTAACGACTCCTCTCATAGTTCGGCAGCTAACCCTGATCTTTATCTGAATTCTTGGGCTAGAGTAAGGGGTAACGGACGACTAAGAATACTACAGACGGGAATAAGGGGGATACCCTACTATTGTGTGAGGTGGTTGGCAGATTTTAGAGGGTATCTTATCAAAGGTAATATGGCCTGTGTTAGTGAAAAAGTTGGGGGGCAAAAATATAGTAAAATTGTACTCTCGTGGGGTATGTTTGATGATTTTGACGATAATGGCACCTACTTAGATCGTTACTTAGGCTCGTCTTCAAGAGAATCGCAAGAAACGCTTTGGTTGATACTGTATTCATCAAACGGGAAGCCAAAAGTGTTAGATAAAAACATTATGCTTCTTTACTGGCCCAGACAAACGTTCTTTGAGTCACTATTAAAGTTTGTCAGCACTATCGTTAGTCCTGTCAAAATGTCCTTATTCTCAAGTCATAGTTGTCGTGAAATTAGTGAAGTTGTGATCCGAGAATTGTCTTTTAATAGCTCTGTTGAAAAAGTCATTCTACCCTACGAAGCCCAACCATTTCAGCAGACACTTTGTGAACGTATTAAAAGAGACTTCCCTGACGTTGCGAGTGTTGGCTATTTGCATTCTGCACCACCTCCGTTACCTACTGACCTTTTATATCGGAAAAGCTGTCCATTAAACCTGATGGTTCATGGGGAGGGGGTCAAAGAGATGCTTTGTGAAAAACTTAATTGGCCATTAGAAACTGTAACTGTCATTAAGTCGCTCAGATATAACGAGGCAAGTTCGAAAAACTATAATAATGAGATTTTACTGCCTTACTCTTTTGAGAATCCTGATCGAATACTAGAATCTTTCCGGATTGTGGTCGAAAGATCTTTGTTATGTGATGCTCACTTATGGAGAGTACGCAACCATCCTGTTCAATATGAGTCGGCGGATCATCTTAATCTGGAGGAGTCACTTAATCAGATTATTCGTAGTGCTTGCGTTACTGGTTTAGGTCATGACTCTAGCATAAAACGGACAGTGATGATTGGGGCCACTGCCGCAATTTTGGAAGCGTTAGAGCAAGGTTTAGAGGTAATTCATATTGTGTCAAATCCCTTGCTCGAGGCGCATTCATCATCAATTTGGCGATGTATAGATGTAGAGCGTCTGGGAGAATACGTTTTTCTCTATCGTATGAACGAGATTGGAAAGTATATAAAGATGGGAGATTCATCCACTAGCTTTGCGACAATTTTTGGTTAAGTTTTGTCGTCATAAGGTTATTAGAGTGAGTGTTATGTAAAATAGTCCGATGGCCAAAGGCCATTAGTTTTTTGTTAACTATATTTGAGTTGAAAGTATTATGTCATTTGAAAGTTCGTTTAGCGGTAAGACTGTTTTGGTTACTGGGCACACCGGTTTTAAAGGAAGCTGGTTGACTGCTTGGTTGATTCGATTGGGAGCGAATGTAGTTGGAGCATCGGTCGATGTCCCAAGTAATCCATCGGGGTTTGAAGCCTCAGCTATTGGTAGCTTGATAAAAGATCATCGACTTGATATTAGTGATGTAAATGGTGTTTATGACCTGGTTAAGGATATCAAGCCTGATTATGTTTTTCATCTAGCTGCACAAGCTCTTGTGCGGCCTTCATATCAGAATCCAATTGAAACAATGACTACTAATGCTATAGGTTCTGCCAGTATTCTGGATGCTTTGCGAAGATTGAATCGTCCTGTAGTAGCGTTGATGATTACTAGTGATAAGGCTTACGACAATGTGGAGTGGTTATGGGGCTATCGTGAAACAGATCGAATTGGGGGAAAAGATCCTTATAGTGCGTCTAAAGGAATGGCGGAGCTTGTAATAAAAACTTATTTTGAGTCTTATTTTAAAAATAGGGAATCAAATGTCAAAATTGGTATAGCTAGAGCTGGAAATGTTATTGGCGGTGGCGACTGGGCCACAGATAGAATCGTTGCTGACTGCATGCGAGCATGGTCAGATGATCAAGTTGTTGATATTCGTAGTCCTGATTCTACAAGGCCATGGCAGCATGTCTTAGAGCCACTAAGTGGATATCTGCATCTAGCGCAAAGTCTTACGGAGGTAAGTGATGTGCACGGAGAAGCATTCAATTTTGGACCTTCTGGCCATCAGGATTATTCTGTGCGGGAGTTAATAACTGAGATGTCCAATTATTGGAGTAATGTTCGATGGAATGACGTCTCTGATGATACTGGGAAGTTACACGAGGCGAACCTTCTGAAGTTAAACTGTGATAAGGCATTACATTCGTTGAATTGGTTGCCGACGCTTGGATTTCAGGAGACAGTGAAAATGACTGTAGACTGGTATAGGAATTATTACAGAGATCCTAAAAAATCGATGTTCGATTTTACATGCAGCCAAATTGATGAGTACACAAAGATAGCGGATTCACGGTCGATTAGTTGGGCTACTAAATGAGCATAGACTACTCACTGACTCCTCTTAAAATTATTGATGTGGAAGGTGGAAATGTTCTTCATGCGATTAAAAAAAGTGATCCAGGCTTTAAAGATTTTGGCGAGGCTTATTTTTCAATCGTCGAGACTGGTGCCATAAAGGCATGGAAGCGACATCGCCGCATGACCCTCAATTTAGTAGTGCCAGTCGGTGAAGTGCGATTTGTGATGTGTTCGTCAATTGAAGAGGAAGCCCCCGTATTTCAGGAAGTAGTACTCTCAAAAGCGAACTACTATCGATTAACAGTACCTCCTATGATTTGGTTGGGATTTCAAGGCCTTTCGAGTGAACCGTCCATGCTATTGAATGTCTCTGATATCCCCCATGATCCGAAAGAGTCGGATCGAGTAAATCGTGAACAAGTTCAATTTGACTGGAGAGTAAGTAAATGAAAGTTGTAATATTAGCTGGCGGGTTTGGTACTCGTTTAAGTGAAGAAACATCTATGATTCCAAAGCCAATGTTAGAAATTGGTGGTATGCCCGTAATTTGGCACATTATGAAAATGTATTCTCATCATGGTTTTAATGATTTTGTGATTCTGCTAGGTTACAAGGGATACGTGATAAAGGAGTATTTTTGTAATTATTTTTTGCATCAAAGCGATGTGACGGTTGATCTCAAGACTAATGAAATGCAGGTGCATAATAATGGTAGTGAACCTTGGAAGGTTACACTGCTTGACACTGGGTTGCATACGATGACCGGCGGTCGATTGCGGAGGGCTGCTGCGCATATTTCAGATGCTCCGTTTCTTTTAACTTACGGTGATGGTGTTGCGGATGTAGATATATCAGCGTTAGTCGAGTTTCACCGAGTTCATAAAAAGCAAGTGACAGTAACAGCTGTCCAGCCGTCTGGTCGTTTTGGGGCGCTTGGGTTTGGGGAGAATAATTTAGTTGAAAATTTCATGGAGAAGCCGAAAAGTGAAGCTGCTTGGGTTAGCGGCGGGTTTTTCGTTTGTGAGCCAGAGATATTAACTCTAATTGATAGTGATACCACGGTTTTTGAGCAGGGCCCACTATCTGGACTGGCTCAGGATAATCAGTTAGTCGCCAGAAAACATAACGGATTTTGGGAGTGTATGGATACTTTACGAGACAAAAACCATCTCAATGAGCTGTGGGATAATGATAAAGCACCATGGAAAAATTGGTAGGTTTTGAGGAATGATACTCATAACTGGAGGCTTGGGATATCTGGGTGAACGGATCGCTACTTCTCTGATTAGACAAGGGTTAACGGTTCGATTAGGTTCAAGTAGAATTGATCCTCAAATCCCAAATGAACTTAGTAACTGTCATATTGTACACACCGACTTTACGAGTCAAGAGTCCCTCAATCTAGCTTGCCAGGGAGTCGATACAATAATTCATCTAGCTGGGATGAATGCGTCAGCGTGTGGCAAAAATCCTGAAAAAGCTCTTTTATTTAAGGGAGTGGGTACGCAGAAGTTACTCTTGGCTGCACAGCTAAACGCTATTAAAAAGGTCATCTATTTTTCTACAGTGCATGTCTATAGCGGTACACTTAATGGCGCCCTTAATGAGTACAGTTTGCCGAGGCCCTCTCACCCATATTCCATTACCCATAGATTAGCTGAGGATCTCGTTTTAGAAGCTAATGATAAAACCGATATTCATGGTATCGTTTTTAGGTTGTCAAATGCTGTGGGTTCTCCAGTTAGTGCTGATGCGGATTGTTGGACATTAGTCGTTAATGATTTGTGCCGTCAGATCGCGTGCAGTGGAGAGATGAATCTAAACTCAAACAAAGATGTGCAGCGTGACTATGTAAGTATTAGTTATATATGTGATGTACTGAGTCAAGTGATAACTGATGATTCTCTGAGCAATGCACTGGCGGGTCGCATATCAAATATGTCTAGTGGTAAAAGTATAAGTCTGGGTGACTTAGTTAGCCTGATTCAGGAGTGTTCTCAAGTAACTTTGGGTGTTTTACCTAGATACAAATTTTCAGCAGTGGACAGGGATGAACAAGATTTAGAGCCTCTCAATATTTCGTCAAATCTAGAAGGTTTTATCGATTTGAAATCTTGTTCAGACTTAGTCACTGAAATTAATCATTTGTTGCTGAACTGTCGAAATTGGTTTGGGAGATGAAATATATGATGGACATGCCTGAGGTGACTGTGATCATGAACTGTCTAAATGGAGAGAGATATTTGCGGGAGGCCTTGGACTCAGTTTATGCACAGACGTATAAGAACTGGAAAATAATCTTCTGGGATAATGCTTCAACTGATTCGACAGCTGACATTGCAAACAGTTATGACTCTCGTCTAGAGTATCACTGTGCTGATTCGACTACCGATTTAGGGGTGGCGAGAGTAAAAGCTTCGAAACTAGCAAAGGGCGAATTGCTTGCTTTTCTTGATTGTGATGATAAGTGGTATGAGTCGAAATTAGAGATGCAGGTAGAGATGTTTTGCGAAAGTACTGAAGAACTTGGTTTAGTGTATGGCCGAACGCAAGGAAAGTATGAATTAGACAGTAGTAAGGATAGAGTGTTTTACAAGGGTCAAAATCTGCCTGACGGTTGGATTTTTTCTGAGTTGCTAAAAAATAATTTCATCGCTTTTTCGTCGGCTATGGTCGACCGTGAAAAGTTTGTTGAGAGTGGTGGCTTCCCTTCCCATTTTAAAAATTCGACCGACTATTGGGTGTTCCTCAGGCTGGCTAAGCACTACCAATGCAGAGCGCTGCAAGAGGTATGCTGTGACTACCGCATTCACGATTCTAATCTAAGTACTTCACACAATATTTTGGCTATGTCAGAATCAATTTCCGCAGTATCTCAATTCCTGCCAGACAGAGAAGCATTTGCAGGCTTAAGGCATCAGTATGTGCAACTTGCATTGATGCATCTCAAAGAAGGTAAAATACTATCAGCAGCTGAAATCATTCGCAGAGAGGGTGTTTTACTATTATTAATTAAATGGATATATCAGCGATTGACATAGAGTTCTTGTAATGGTGTATGTATTTTCAGCTTTTAGTTATCGTGCCTTTTTTGCTTAGGAGCCTTTTCTGATTAATTCAATGAAGTCGTCTGTAATCATATCGCTTTTGGTGATCCATGTGCTCTTGGCTAATTCCCATTTCGATACTCTTCAAGTACTTGTTGAGGTAGGGCTGATAGTGTTTTTTTTAGCGGGCCTATCGAGAGTTAAGTTTAAAATTCAGGAGTTATTGTTGATATGTTTATACCTGATCGCTGTTTTAGTGTCTTTTTCTATTAACGAGCCCAATACTGCATTGTTAGGTGGGAAAGTTATGGGACTTGGTATACTTTCCATGCTGTATTTTAGTAAGTACCATGTTGAATCTCATGTGCTGGCTACTGTTTTCCTAGTCAATTCTCTATTAGTTATGCTATGGGCATTTACGGGGATTAATTTAGGACAGAGTCTGGCTGATCAGGCAGGGGGATCATGGGCAGGACTAACTGGGCGACCGCTGGGCTTATTCATGAGTGCTCATGTAAGTGCTTATTTTTCCGCAATCTTTCTAATCTTCTACTTTCATCGTGTTCGCAGCTACGGCCTCGGTTTAGTTTTAATTTGGGCTAGCACCTCATTCTTTACTCTCTTAGCCTACGCAGTTCAGATAGTAATTACACACGGAGCAAGATACGCTCGTCTATTCCTATATTTATTACTTGCAGGCATTTGTTTTATTTTCATCATTGGGCTAATTCAAGTTGGCGGCAATTTAAGTATGCTGGAAATATTTCTTGCGCCTTTCAGGGACGTGATTGCGGCGGATAGATTGATGGGTGTTGGCGTTATACTGAATCAAGTGTTTAATATAGAGGTTTATAGTCGTGTCTTGACTATTTTCCCATCGGACTACAAGGTGCTGCTTGAAAATTGGACAGATAGGTTTGGTAATGAAGTTATGTTTTTTACTTATATGCAGCATGCTGGTCTTTTGCTGCTTGTTTGTTACCTATGGGTTTTGATGTCTAGGATTCGTTACTTCCTGATTTTTGCATTGGTTGGATTACTTCATTACGGTGATGTCACAAGTCCTTTGTTTGTTTACATGATGGTTACGTATTCTAGATTACTTCAGAATCGAGAGGGGATATTGATGGCCGACTCAAAAAATGGGAGTCAGTAAAATCTTAAACCAGTGATGTCGATCTAGGATCTTGAGGTCCGAATCGAGAATAGGGTGGTTCGATCTAAATCAAGCGGGGTGCTAAGTTGTTAAGCGTGCTTAAGTGTGTGATTTTAATATTAGATTTCGAACTACGTGCTCAACATCTAATATAACTAAGCTCTAGCCTATTTACGCCGGAAGCCTCGATGCTTTGTTGTTTTTGGATGCTGTGTGTTTATATAAATCAATTATTAATAAGAGGGTGAATTTTAATTTTATGAAAAAATTAATACCATGGTATTTGAGAATTATTATTAAAGTACTGCTAGCGCGGCTGCCAATAGCCTATGGTGTATGGTCAAGGGTGGGTTTATTTCGGCATGGTTCGATGGACTCATATGATTATGCATGGAATATTATAAAGCTACATACTACAGAATTAGTTAATAGACCGAGCTGGAGGGGTTTGGAGCTGGGGCCGGGTGATGCGATGACATCAGCCTTTCTTGCGACTGCTGCAGGAGCAGAAAGCGTCATACTTGTAGATTCGGGAAATTTTGCACATCGAGACGTTGAACTATATCGAAGGCAAATAGAGCATTTTAGTGCCACGAACCCCGAGGCAGATTTGATAAAATTTGACTTTAGTTCGATTGATTCATTGTTAGAATCTGCTGGGGCTAAGTACTTATCGACAGGCCTAGTTTCTATGAAATCTATTCCTTCATCGAGTGTTGATCTAGTATATTCGCAAGCTGTGCTCGAGCATATTCGAGTCAGTGAGTTCGAGGATACAATGCGCGAGTGCTATCGAATTATGGATAAAGGCGGGTTGATGAGTCATGTTGTCGATTTTAAAGATCATTTAGGAGGAGGGCTGAACAATCTTCGGTTTCCAACTTCACTTTGGGAAAGAGACTGGTTTGCATTAAACAGTGGTTTTTATACGAATCGTATCCGGTTCAGTCAAATGGTAAAAATTGGAGAGAAAGTCGGTTTCACTGTGTCTACAAAAAGTGTTACAAGGTGGAAATCAAAAGTGATAGCTGATCGCCATGTTGCTGAGGAGTTTAGTGATTTGACTTTAGATGATCTCTTGGTGTCTGGTGCCCATATTATGTTCACCAAATAGGCTGATCTCTAAACGAATTTTAGTTTGTTAAGTTGAGGGTTGTGATTGCTTATCTCATCGGTTTCAAGTCTTAGTATCGGCAATTGAGGCAGATTTTGAGTAAGTCTAAATTTGTGGATTTGTAGTTGTTCACGATCTTTGAGGGACCCGTTGCCGGATATTAATATTTAAAAATGCCTCTAATTCATCCTGAGAATATACTAGCGTCCACTAAACGTAGTTACTATGAGCTGCTTGAATAAAAAAATGAGTAAAAATATGGATAAATGTCAAAAGATATTGGTTACCGGCACTGCTGGCTTCATCGGCTTTCATCTGGCGAAGTTACTTTTGTCAGAGGGTTTTGTCGTTCATGGTTATGATGGGATTACAGATTACTATGATGTTGGTCTCAAGCAACGTCGTCATTCGATACTCCTGAAGAACTCAAACTTCTCTGCCACTGTGGGTTTACTGGAAGACCAGGCTAAGTTCGATACTTTAGTCGATGGATTCCAGCCTGATGTTATTGTTCACCTCGCGGCGCAGGCAGGCGTACGCTATAGTCTTGAAAATCCCCGTGCCTACCTGGATTCTAATGTGATAGGTACTTTTAATGTAATGGAAGCAGCGAGGCGTGCTAGCGTGAAGCATTTACTAATGGCCTCTACCTCCTCGGTTTATGGTGCCAATACCGAGATGCCTTTCATAGAGAGTGAGAAATGTGACACACAACTAACTATTTATGCAGCAACCAAGAAAGCCAATGAAAATATGGGTCATGCCTATGCGCACTTATATGATCTGCCTATAACGATGTTTCGGTTTTTCACTGTCTATGGGCCTTGGGGACGACCGGACTTAGCTCTCTATAAATTCGTTGACGCCATTCTCGATGGTCGGCCGATCGACATCTACAACAATGGTGAGATGCACAGGGACTTTACGTATGTTGATGACTTAGTGCGCGCTATAAGCCTATTGATTAGTGTCCCTCCTATGCGTCCTCCCAACGGCTTAGTCCCGGAAGGGGATAGTCTTTCGCCGGTTGCGCCTTATCGGGTAGTCAATATAGGGAACTCTGACAAGGTACGTCTGTTAGACTTTATTGATGCGATCGAGGATTGTCTAGGGCAGAAAGCGACTCGGAACTACATGGGGATGCAAGCGGGAGATGTGCCGGCGACTTGGGCTAATGCAAATCTCTTAAAAACCTTGACGGGTTATCGTCCGCAGACAAATTTCAAGGATGGTATTGCAAGATTTGTCGAATGGTATCGGGAGTATTCTGGAAAATGACATCACACTTAAAAAAGATTGCAGTTATTGGCCTTGGCTATGTTGGTCTTCCATTGGCAGTGGAGTTTGGCAGGATTCGACCTGTGATCGGTTTTGACATCGATACAGTTCGTATTGATGGCCTGGGCGCGGGACGTGACGTTACCCTTGAGGTTTCGACGGAAGAGCTGGCAACTGCCAGTCAGCTTTCATTTACTTCATCTGTTGCTGATTTGGTTGAAGCCGAAATCTATATCGTCACGGTACCAACTCCTGTTGACGCCCACAAACGCCCAGATTTGACTCCGCTACTTAACGCTTCGGAAACGCTGGGTCAAGTCCTCAAGAGAGGAGATATTGTAATCTACGAAAGTACTGTTTATCCCGGTGCAACCGAGGAAGATTGTGTGCCAGTCCTTGAGCGTGTTTCTGGCCTTACTTTTAATATAGACTTTTTTGCTGGCTATAGCCCTGAGCGAATCAACCCGGGCGACAAGGAGCACCGCTTACCTTTTATCAAAAAAGTGACCTCTGGATCAACGCCAGAGATCGCAAACCTAATCGATACGCTTTACGGTAGTATTATCAAAGCGGGGACCTATAAAGCGCAAAGTATTCGTGTAGCTGAGGCGTCGAAAGTAATTGAAAATACTCAGCGTGATCTGAATATTGCCTTGGTGAATGAGCTTGCAATTATCTTTAACAAAATGGGCATTGATACCGACGCAGTTCTCCGCGCGGCAGGAACCAAATGGAATTTTCTTCCATTTCGTCCTGGACTCGTTGGAGGACATTGTATAGGCGTTGATCCCTATTACCTGACTCATAAAGCAGAGGAAATTGGCTATCACGCCCAAGTAATTCTGGCCGGAAGACGCATCAATGACGGTATGGGTGCCTATGTGGCAGGTCAGTTGGTCAAGGCAATGCTAAAACGCCGTATTCAAGTAAATGGGGCGCGGGTTCTGGTTCTCGGATTTGCGTTTAAGGAAAACTGTCCTGACATTCGGAATACTCGAGTTATTGATGTAGTTTCTGAGCTTCACGATTATGGTATTCAAGTTGATGTCCATGACCCTTGGGTGAATAGTAATGATGCACTAGATCAATATGGTATTGATCTAGTGTCTTCTCCTGCTGTAGCAGGCTACGAGGGAATCGTTCTTGCGGTTGCACACGATGAATTTTGTAACGCAGGCCAAAAAGGAATACAGATATTTGGTAAGTCGGGGCACGTGTTATACGATTTAAAGTCCGTACTGCCTTTAAGCGATGACACTCTCCGCCTTTAAGCTATTTATGATTGCTTACCTAATTAACAGATTGAAAACAATATGAATACTAGGTTGCAGTTGCATTTTACATGACTTTCAGATTCATCCAAACTATCAATGAAACTGACTATGGCATCTGAGATATGGACCAACTAGGAGCAAGAAATTTGGTAAGGATGAAAATCTGAATAACCATAACTAACTAGAAAATCTGGTTAAAAAAGCACTATTACGTTCTTGGGATTGGGCTCCATTAATCAGCAAGACGGGTTATGCGAATTATTTTCTTAGTTGGCTATTGACTTAGATGTCGATTGACATCTAATCCGGATTGAAACTACCCCCAAAATACTTGCTGCCTACTACCCTCTGAAAATTCCATCTCAGTTGTAAATGCCGACGAAGGGTTTAAATTTATAACTGATATTTTGGCATTTTTGGTCGTTCTAACCGCATCCCATTTAGGATACCTGCATGTGTTCAAAACCTAAAATAGCACATATCATAACTGGCCTAAACGTTGGTGGAGCGGAGCGAGCGCTTCATACACTGCTTGTGGGAGGCTTGAATAACAAATTCGATAATTATGTTATTTCTCTCATGGATGAGGGGTATTACGGCCCAATCTTGAGTAAAGCCGGAATTAAAGTGATCTGCCTTGGGATGGACTCTGGACGCCCTAGTCTGTCTGGTATGCGCAGATTGAGAGAGGCCATGCGAGCTAATCCTCCAGACATCCTTCAGGGCTGGATGTATCATGGTAACCTAGCCGCTATTTTTGCCAGATTTTTTGCGCCCGGATTAGTCAAGGTGGTTTGGAATATAAGAACGTCAATTGATGATTATTTAGATCTATCATTTTCTCGCCGTGGAATTATTCGCATGGGTAGTCTTTTTTCGAAAAGATCAGATGCAATCGTATTTAACAGTAGCCGTGCTATGAAACAACATTTAGAAATAGGATATTTGACAGATCTAATGCTAACTATCCCAAACGGCTTCGACACAGAGGTCTGGATGCCTTCGGCGCATATTAAGAATAAAATACGTAAAGATTTGGATTTTGAGAGTAAGGATTTGATCATTGGATTTATTGGCCGTGATGATTCACAGAAAGACAGTAAGAATTTTTTTTCGGCGATCGAAAAGGTATTGAGGGCTAATATCAATGCAAAAATAATTGTGATTGGGGCAGGTCTTCAGAATGCGGCAAGTCATAAAGCTATTTTAAAGCAGGTGATATTCCTTGGCCATTGTGACAAAGTTTCAGAGTTCATGCCCGCTTTTGATATATTGTGCCTTAGTTCGAGCGTTGAGGGGTTTCCTAATGTAATCGGTGAAGCCATGGCCTGCGGTGTTCCTTGCGTCACAACGGATGTCGGTGATGCGGCAAAGATTGTAGGGGATACTGGCTGGGTCGTACCGCCTCGTGACAATAAAGCACTTTCACTTGCATTACTCGAGGCGTTATCAGTTACTCAAGAGGATCGTGATACCCGAGGTAAGGCAGCTCGTGTTAACATTGTGAGTAAATACTCTCTTGCTTCAGGTCTTGATAAGTATGCGAGAATGTACACTACTCTTTTGTTTTAACCACGTACATTTAAAGGTGGTCGTTAATCTGTTTTCCCTGTTATCAAATACTAACTCTAAATAATTTTTAACCACTACGTTGTACTTCAACTAACAATTAGTATAATAGTATGCATCCAAATTATGAATACTTTCTCAATCATTCCGAAGGAAGAGGTAAAGTTTTAGATTACGGTTGTGGTATGGCCCAATGCGTGGATGAGGGTCTGCGTCGGGGTATGGATATTTGGGGAGCAGATATTTTTACATGGGATGCAGATATTCCTGGCGAAGAATATCATGGACAAGGGCCTAAGCATTTTTTTGGAGGTGCGGTACTCGAGATTCCCATAGATACACTGGCCGAACCATACCCTGATGCACATTTTGACTTTGTATATTGCAACATGGTTTTCGAACACGTTGAGAACTTAGATCGAGCGCTTTCTGAAATTGCTCGTGTACTCAAGCCAGATGGTCAGTTCTTTGCAGTGTTTCCAGGCAAAGAGTCGCTTTTAGAGGCTCATGTAAGAATTCCTTTTATCCACTGGATTCCAAAGAATGCATCTTTTCGAATGTGGGATATGACAATGATGCGAAGACTCGGACTTGTGCAGGTGGAGAAGGTAAGGGGCCAAGCGAATGGGCTGAGCTTCAGTTGAAATACTTAGACCAATATACTTTTTACCGAACAAGGCGATAGATTGCGGAGGCTTACGCATCTGCTGGTTTCAATATCAAGAATATCGAAGAAGATTATCTAGGGTTCAGAATGATGTCGTTAGCGAAAGTTTTTTCTGTGGCTAGCGTTTTCGCTCGAGTATTACCACGAGCTCTCGGCGTGCAAGTCATTGCAGCTACCAAGAAAAAATTGTGAGTGATATTTCTATTACCTCTATAACTATGTCGGGCTTTAAAATAATATTTTTAGGAGTTGAATAAATTGTGCGGAATAGTAGGGTATAGCTCTAAATCTGGCATTGCTAGTGAAGACATTGCATTGGCAATGGCGAAGCGTATTAAGAGCCGAGGACCTGATGCTGCGGGTGTATGGGTCGATGAGGCAGCGGGATTGGCACTTGCGCATAGACGGTTAGCAATTCTTGATCTCTCTGATGCGGGACAGCAGCCCATGGTGTCATCAAACGGTCAGTTGATACTGGTCTTCAATGGAGAGATCTATAATCATCGTGAACTGCGCCGTGATATAGAGGCCGCAGGTTGGTCCACTCCATGGCGTGGGTACTCTGATACAGAGACATTGCTTGCTGCACTGCAACTTTGGGGCCTTGCGTCAACTTTACCGCGGCTCAATGGTATGTTTGCTCTAGGATTGTGGGACTGCCAGCGTCGAGTACTTTCTCTTGCGCGTGATCGGGCAGGAGAAAAGCCTCTGTTCTATGGTACCGCTGGAGGGTCCTTCTTATTCGCTTCAGAGCTTAAGGCACTAACGATTCACCCTAACTGGAAGGGCGAAATAAATCGTGATGTACTCGCGCTTTATCTTCGCCATGCTTACGTGCCAGATCCCTATTGCATTTATCAGGGTATGGTAAAATTGCCGCCTGCACATTGGGTCGAAGTGCGAGACAATATTGCGAGCGAACCCGTCTGTTACTGGAGTATAGCCGATGTTACTCAGGCAACCCGCCGTGATGATCCTCCGAAGGTCCTTGTAGATGAACTTGAGACCTATTTAATGAATGCCGTCGGCCTACGAATGGAAGCAGATGTGCCGCTGGGCGCGTTCCTTTCTGGTGGAATAGATTCCTCAGCGATAGTCGCGCTCATGCAAGCGCAAGCATCTCGTCCCGTGAAGACTTTTACAATCGGCTTTGATGTAGCCGGTTACAACGAGGCGGAGAATGCAAAGGAAGTTGCGCAGCATTTAGGCACGGAGCATACTGAACTTTATCTTAGTGCACAGGATGCCCTCGATGTAGTGCCCCGCCTGGCCGAGATATGGGACGAACCCTTTGCTGATTCCTCCCAGATACCAACCCTGTTGCTAAGTCAAATGACGCGTGAACAGGTGACAGTGGCTTTATCGGGCGATGCAGGAGATGAATTATTCTGCGGCTACAATCGTTATGCACAAGGCCATGCATTGCATCAAACACTTCGAAAACTTCCTAATCCAATGCGTCGCGCGATTTCTGCGTCGCTTCGGGCGCTGCCCGCTCAGCTAATGGATCGGGGGATGAGTTTCTTACCCCCTCGACTCCGTTATCCGGCACTGGGAGACCGACTAAATAAATTGGGTTCTGTGCTATCCAGTGCTGAAGGGATTAGTTTATATCGGGCACTGATATCTCAATTTCAGGATCCAACTTTGTTAGCGTTAGATTCGCGCGAGCCAGAAACATTGCTGGCTAGATCGGAAACATGGCCTTCACTTGATGATTTCCGTGAAACAATGATGTATCTCGACACGCAAACCTATTTGCCGGGAGATATCCTTACAAAGGTAGACAGGGCCTCTATGGCTGTCAGTCTTGAGGCACGAGTCCCTTTTCTTGACCACAACGTGATTGAATATGCTTGGACATTACCGATGTCTGTCAAACTCCGCAATGGTCAGACTAAGTGGGCTCTGAGACAGGTGCTCGAAAAGCACGTCCCAAGCGCTCTGATTGATCGCCCTAAGATGGGCTTTGGTGTTCCTATAGAGCATTGGCTGTCTGGCCCATTGCGAGATTGGGCCGAGACCCTTCTTGATGAGCAAAGGTTGGCGAAAGATGGCTTCTTCCAAGTCTCGGTAGTGAGGGAAATGTGGGTTGAGCATTGTATGGGACGACGACGTTGGCACAGTCAACTCTGGACGATACTAATGTTTCAGGCGTGGTTGGATAACGTTCGTGGTGACAGGCTTTCTTTAATTAGATGAGTTTTGTGTAAACACTTTATCCTGACGGAAGTAATCAGGGTTCGGTTTTAATCCTTCCTCAATGTCTCAACCAATAAAGTTAGATTCGAATTATGAAAAAAGTATTTATGTTTGTAAATGTAGACTGGTTTTTTTTGTCTCATAGATTG
>MDTF01004333.1_pt1 | contig 29098 bp, 24 predicted proteins | sample 811191 | NCBI WGS metagenome assembly MDTF01 (sample SAMN05326649, study PRJNA326480) | marine metagenome | isolation source: seawater | place: Southern Ocean | collected 2011 | reverse complement strand
ATAGACAATGCCGAAAAGAACGTTTCAGCCATCAAAGAGAAAGAGAAGAAACAAACATGGTTTCATGGAAAGAATGGCTTCTGCTAATGGTAGAAAAGTATTAGCTCGTAGAAGAGCAAAAGGAAGAAAAAAAGTCTCTGTTTCATCTGAATCTAGACCAAAGAAATAATGATTAACAATTGTTAATAATATAGGTGTTGCTTTTTTAAGTAACACCTTTTTTTATATCCTCTATCGAAGTATTTTTACAAATAGAAAACATTAAAACAGAATCATGCCAAAAAGAGAAGATTTAAAATCTATTTTAATCATCGGCTCTGGTCCTATAGTAATTGGTCAAGCTTGTGAGTTTGATTATTCAGGATCACAATCTTTACGATCTCTTAGAGAAGACGGAATAGAAACTATCCTAATAAATTCCAATCCGGCAACTATCATGACAGATCCTTCAATGGCAGATCATGTTTACTTATTGCCTCTTACAACTAAATCTATTTTAAAAATATTAAACGAACATCCACAAATTGATGCTGTTTTGCCAACCATGGGAGGTCAAACTGCATTAAATTTATGTATTGAAGCTGACGACAAAGGGATTTGGCAAGACCATAATGTAAGTCTAATTGGAGTAGACATCAATGCAATTAATATTACAGAAGATAGAGAGAAGTTTAGAGAATTAATGCTTAAAATTGGAGTAGGTATGGCTCCACAAGCAACAGCAACCTCTTTTTTGAAAGGGAAGGAAATTGCACAAGAATTTGGTTTCCCTCTATGTATCAGAGCATCTTATACCCTTGGAGGAGCTGGTGCTGCAATAGTTTATGAAGAAGAAGATTTTGATAAATTATTACGCAGAGGTCTAGAGATTTCTCCTATCCATGAAGTCATGATAGACAAAGCCATGATGGGATGGAAAGAATATGAACTAGAATTATTGCGAGATAAGAATGATAATGTAGTTATTATTTGTTCTATTGAAAATATGGATCCAATGGGTATTCATACTGGAGATTCTATTACTGTAGCACCAGCAATGACACTTTCTGATAAAACCTACCAGAAAATGCGAGACATGTCTATTAAAATGATGCGTAGTATTGGTGATTTTGAGGGAGGTTGTAATGTGCAGTTTGCAGTATCACCAGACGCAAAAGAAGATATAATTGCTATAGAAATTAATCCACGTGTATCTCGCTCATCTGCACTGGCAAGTAAAGCGACAGGATATCCAATTGCTAAAATAGCAACTAAACTAGCTATTGGTTATACATTAGATGAGTTAGACAATCAAATTACAAAATCTACATCTGCCTTATTTGAGCCAACATTAGATTATGTTATAGTAAAAATACCTCGTTGGAATTTTGACAAATTTGAAGGTTCAGACAGAACTTTAGGATTACAGATGAAATCTGTAGGAGAAGTTATGGGAATTGGACGTTCTTTTCAAGAAGCATTACACAAAGCAACACAATCTCTAGAAATAAAGAGAAATGGTTTGGGTGCAGACGGAAAAGGATATACAAATTACAATCAAATCATAGATAAATTAACATATGCTTCTTGGGATCGTGTGTTTGTGATTTATGATGCTATTGCGATGGGCATTCCATTAAGTCAGATATATGATATCACAAAAATTGATATGTGGTATTTAAAACAATACGAAGAATTATTTCAATTAGATAAAGAAATTTCTACCTATACCATAGACACGCTTAATAAGGAATTAATGCTAGAAGCGAAGCAGAAAGGTTATGGAGATCGTCAGATCGCTCATATGCTAGGATGTTTAGAAAGTCAGGTTTTCAAAAAAAGGGAAGAACAAAATATTCAACGTGTATACAAATTAGTAGATACCTGTGCTGCTGAGTTTACTGCCAAAACACCGTACTACTATTCTACGTTTGAAAATATGGTAGAAACGTCTTCTGGAGAAACCTATTGCCATAATGAAAGTATAGTTACCGATAAAAAGAAAATTGTAGTCTTAGGTTCTGGACCCAATAGGATTGGACAAGGAATAGAGTTTGATTACTGTTGTGTGCATGGTGTTTTAGCAGCAGCAGAATGTGGTTATGAAACCATCATGATTAACTGCAATCCAGAAACGGTCTCCACAGACTTTGATACGGCAGACAAATTATACTTTGAACCAGTTTTCTGGGAGCATATTTATGATATTATTAGACATGAAAAACCAGAAGGAGTTATTGTTCAATTAGGAGGTCAGACTGCCTTAAAGTTAGCTGAAAAATTGACTAAATATGGTGTTAAAATAATTGGAACTAGTTTTGAAGCGTTAGATTTAGCGGAAGATAGAGGAAGCTTCTCTACCTTATTAAAAGAAAATAATATTCCATATCCAGAATTCGGAATTGCAGAAAATGCAGATGAGGCCTTGGCCTTGGCAGATGAATTAGATTTCCCAATTTTAGTTCGCCCTTCCTATGTTTTGGGAGGTCAAGGAATGAAAATTGTAATTAATAAAGAAGATTTAATAGAACATGTTGTTGATTTGTTACGAAGAATGCCAAACAATAAATTGTTACTAGATCATTATTTAGACGGAGCTATAGAAGCAGAAGCAGATGCAATTTGTGATGCAGATGGCAATGTTTATATTATAGGAATCATGGAGCATATAGAACCTTGTGGTGTGCATTCTGGAGATTCAAATGCAACCTTGCCAGCTTTTAATTTAGGAGATTTGGTGATGCAGCAAATTATAGATCATACACATACTATTGCTAGAGAATTAAATACTGTTGGTCTTATTAATGTGCAATTTGCCATAAAACACGATATCGTTTATATTATTGAAGCAAATCCAAGAGCTTCAAGAACTGTTCCTTTTATAGCCAAAGCATACAAAGAACCATATGTAAATTACGCTACAAAGGTGATGTTAGGGGAGAAGAAAGTGACGGATTTTGATTTCAACCCACAATTAGAAGGGTATGCAATCAAACAACCTGTATTCTCCTTCAATAAGTTTCCAAATGTTGATAAAACATTAGGACCAGAAATGAAAAGTACAGGAGAGAGTATTTTGTTTATAGATAGTTTAAAGGATGACGAATTCTATAATTTATATTCCAAGAGAAAAATGTATTTGAGTAAGTAATAACTCAAGTTTAAATATTAAAAAAAGCAACCTCACGGTTGCTTTTTTTAATTTAAGGAAATTTAATATTTTAATTAAGACAATTGAAGTGTATTGTGAATCAGTAAATTAAAACTCAATAGTAAGTAATTCACCACTTAATTGTAAAACATTTAATTCTGATATTTTTGCAGCATATTTGGCTTGATTTCTATTCAATTCTGAATTAATTAAGTTCAATTGTGCCTGTCTGAATTCAATAGAGGTAGCTTGTCCAAGCTTAAACTTTTCTTGCGTTCTATTAAAGTTATTTATTGAAGTAATAATATTGTTTTCTTGCACGCTATAAATAGCCAATTTATTTTGATAGTCGTCCCAAGTATTGTTGAAATTACGTTCAATATCAATCATAATAGACTGTTTTTCTAGGGCTCTATTATCTAATTCAATCTTGGCATTATTTACTCTAGTAGCCGTACTTCCACCATCAAATAAATTCCAGCTTAAATTAACACCTCCAGAGAGTCCTGTATTTGTTGAAACGGATACAAAAGAAGCGGGGTTATTGTTGTTTCTATTCCAACCATATGATCCAGTTAAGCCTACACTTGGTAGATATCCAGATTTATTAGCTTTGATGATAAATTTATTTATAATTATATTTTTGTCAAGCTGTAATAAATTTACATTGTTAGATTTCATCTTGTAGATTAGGTCGCTATGATCTATACTTAATTCAAAATTTACGATGGTTTCTACATTGAAATCAGAAGAAATTACATTTCCTAAAACTACATTTAAATCTCGTTTTGTTTTTACCAGTTGTTGTCTAGCATTTATTAGATTTATACTATCGTTATTGATATCAACTTGGGCATTCAAAACATCTAGCATTGTTCCTTGACCATAATCAAATTGATAGCTAGCTCTCGTTATTCTATCTTTTGAAATAGCCAATGTTTTTTCTAGCACGACAACACTTTCTGTAACTTGAGCTACATTATAATATACTACATATAATTGAGCTATCGTATTTTCTATGGTTTCTCTTGCTTGTAATTCAGATAGTTTGAACTCTTCTTTTAATCTCTTATAGTTATAATATCTTCCTAATCCATCAAACAGTGTATAGTTTAAGTTTAAGGATGCATTATATCGAGAACTTTTCGCACCATTTAATAAAGTTGATTCTCCATTGCTGAATTCAGCTTCAATATCATCCTTACTATAGGTGGCACCAGAAGAACCGGAAACTGTTGGTAGATAGCCAGAATTTAAAATACTTGCATTATTTTTTGCAATTTTTTTATTGTTGAAAATAATTTTAATTCCATAATTATTTTCTAAGGCTAATTCTATTGCTTCTGAGACAGGTAATAATTTTTGAGCAGAAACTACTGTCATGTAAAATGACATAAAAACTAATACTATTTTTCTAAGCTTCATTTTATAAATTTATTCTGTAGTTACACGTTCTACTTCTTCTTTAGTGACCTTTTTTCCGGTCCACAACCATTTAATAGTTGTTTTTACACTATTACTAAAAGCCAAGAATATTGGCAATATTATAAGTGTTAGTACAGTAGCAAATCCTATTCCGTATGCAATCGATATAGCCATAGGGATTAAAAACTGTGCTTGTCTACTTTCTTCAAATATCAATGGAGCTAAACCAGCAACTGTGGTAATGGAGGTTAAAAATATAGCTCTAAATCTTGAACGACTTGCTTCATATAGTGCATTATCATAGGTCATTCCTTCTCGAAGGTTATTATTGAATTTACTAATTAAGACAAGTCCATCGTTTACCATAATTCCTATCAAAGCAATAATTCCAAGCATAGATAATACGTTTACAGGAAAATCATGAATCCAATGTCCCCAGGCTACGGCTGGTAAACTTAAAGGAATTAGAAATAGAAGTAATAATGGTTGGCTATAGCTCCTAAAAGTAAATGCAATCACAATATAAATTAGTAAAAGAATCATCAACCCGATTGGATTTAGAGAATTTATTATTTTTGTTTGTTCTCTGTTTTGCCCTTCAAATGAGGGAGTTACGGTAGGATATTTTGCCAAAATCTCTGGCATGATTTCGTTTTTAATTTCATCCATAATATCTGTAGAACTAGTGCTCTTAGGATCTTTAATATCTGCAGAAACTTGAATTTCTCTTCTACCTTCTAAATGATTAATAGCTACATCACCACGTTCTATTTCATAACTAGCTATTTCTTTAAAAGGAACACGAACTCCATTTGGAACTAGAATACGCATATCATCTAAACTCTTTATAGAGGAGCGATTTGCTCTATCATATCGTATCCAAACTCTAATTTCATCCTGACCACGTTGAAAACGTTGTGCTTGGTTACCGAAAAAACCAGATCTAACTTGGCTCATTACGGTCTTTAAGTTTAAACCAAGCGCATAGGCTGTTTCATTTAGTTTTATTCTAATTTCTTTAATTCCTGAAGGGTCATTATCAGTAATATCTTTTAGTAAAATATTACTTTCAAGACGTTCTTTTAATGCAGCTTTAACAGCTTTTAATTCGTTGATGTTATTTCCTAATAATGAGACAGAAACGGGGCTTCCGCCAAAGTTACCACCACTACCAAAAACTAAGCTTTCAACCCCAAAAACAAGTCCAACACGTTTTTGTATTCGGTTGGTTACCAATCTTGAGGTAATTTCATTAGGACGTTCTTCCCCTTCTAATAAATTAACAGACAGTGAAGCCGAAGAAGATCCAGGACCTATGTTTTTAATTATATTTTTAACCAAATGTTTTTTTCCTTCTTTACCGAAATATTCTTCATTTATTTCATCAGTTACTTCAATTACTTTTTTCTCTATGAATGAAATAATACTGTCGGTTACTTTTTCATTGGTGCCATTGGGCATGTTTAATGAAATTCTAACTTGATCACTTGCTATTTGTGGAAAAAAAGCACCTCTGATTATTCCTCCTCCAAAACTACCGATTGTTAAGATTAAGAAAACAATAAAAAATGATAAGGTTAAAAACTTGTGTTGTAATGCAAATCGTAGAGTTGGACTGTATAATTTATCACGAAGCCATTTCATGATTGCATCCCCAAGTTTGTTTATATAGCGCAATTTTGAGAAAACTTTCTGAAAAACACCTGCTAACCCTACTTTTTGAATATTATTTTGTTTTCTAAGTGCCTTAGAATGTGCTAAATGAGCTGGTAGAATAATTAAAGCTTCTACGAGCGATACAACTAAAGTTAGTATTACTACTACAGATATTTCTCCAAAAAAATCACCGATGGTTCCATCTAAGAAAAGAAAGATTGAAAATGCTAAAATAGTTGTTAAAATAGCAGAAATAATAGCGGGTAGTACCTCCATTACACCATCTACAGCAGCTTGCTCTGGTGATTTCCCTTTTTCATAATGCTGATAAATATTTTCAGCAATTACAATACCATCATCTACGAGTATGCCAATTACGATAATCATTCCAAATAATGAGAGCACATTAATAGTAACATTAAAGTACCCAGCAAAAATAAACATACCTAAAAAAGCGATTGGTAATCCAAAAGCTACCCAAAAAGCCAAACGTGTATTTAAAAATAAAGACAAGAATATAAGTACTAAAATCATACCTATAATAGCATTTTCAGTTAGTAAATTTGTTCTTTCGACTAGTGTTGTTGATAAATCACGAATGACATTTATTTCTATATTATCATATTTTTGATTGAAATCATTTATATATTCTTTAGCTTTATCTGCTGAGCTAATTAAATCTTCATTATTTGTACTTGAGATAGTTATATTGATAGAAAGATTTCCATTAAAGAAGTTCGCATTAGGTGTCTCTGAAAATTTATCTTGAACTTTAGCTATATCTTTTAAACGGATAATACGTCCAGAGGCATCTGATTTTACAATTAAATTAGATAATTCGTCTGCATAATAAGAACGTGAATTAGCCCTAATTAAATATTCTTCAGTATTTGTTTTAATGGTTCCTCCCGTACTAATTAGGTTAGATTCGTTGATAGCTTGTGATACTTCAGTAAACGATAAATTATATGCTAATAAGTTAGTTTCGTTGATGGCTATTTCTATTTCCTCTTCTGGATATCCAGTTATTTCAATTTGAGAAATACCATCAATTCCACGAAGGTCGTTTTCTACCTGCCGACCAATTTGTTTTAATGTCGCTAAAGGAATATTTATACCACTAATTGAAAAAGTAATAGTAGGCCTTGACGCTTCTAGCTTTGAAACAACTAATGGCTCCATTCCTACAGGAAAAGAAGGAACTCTGTCAACAGCATTTTTGACTTCTAAAAGCATGAAGTCAATGTTTTTTCCTTTTTCTATTTCTACATTAATATTTCCACTATTTTCACGAGAAGTAGATGTTACACGGTCTACTCCATTTAAGCCTTTTAGGTTATCTTCAATTTTAAGAATAATTCCCTCTTCAACTTCTTGAGGAGAGGCTCCAGGGTAGACAATATTGATGCTAATATTTTTAGAATCTACCAAAGGAAAAAAAGAAGACTTAAGTTTGTAAGCACCTGCCAATCCAAAGATTAAAAATGTTAGAATAAGAACATTAACCGCAACACTATGTTTTATAAAATAAGCAATAAGTTTTCTCATGCTTTATTTTGTTTTTTTAGATTCTGTTAATGCTTTTTCTTGCTTCTTTATGAAAGGTTTTACTAGCATTCCTGCGTAAGCTCCAGGAAAAGGATTGGAAAGAATTATAGTTCCATCTGGTATACCTTTTAAAACAACCTTAGAATCAGAAAAATAAACTGGTTTTACATCAATAATATCTAAGACACTATCTCTAATAATAAAAACTTTCTCTCCATCTAACAGTAAACCTCTATTGATTTCAATGGCATTATTTTCTTTTTTGGCATTTAAACTTGCTTCCAAATACATACCTTCCTTGAGGCTACTATCTTTTATTTCAATATATACTGTAATAGTTTGAGTAGCTGAATTAATACTTCCATTAACCCTGGAAACTATTCCTTTAAATTTTTTTGTATGCTCAAGGTTATGTAACTCAACGGTTTCCCCAATTTCTAAAAAACTAGCATACGTTTTACTGAGTGCTACTTCCATCTCATAAACCAATGGGTCTATATATTCTCCTAATTTTTGGTTGTTACGTATTAATGTTCCTTCAGTTACCAAAGCTTCAGTAAGAATTCCTTTAAAGGGAGCCCTTATAGTATATTTAGACAATCTTTGTTCTAAATTTATCACATTATAGTAGCTAGAAACTATGCCTCTTCCGGTAATAAAGTAGTTTTCTTTTTCAGAAGACATCTTTGGAAGTTTTGGTGTTGTTTTATTAAGATCGAAACTTTTCAAATATGTTTCCCATTTTTTAAATACTTCTGGGAAGTCTAGACGAAGATCTGCCATAATAGCAGCAATTGAATTGTATAGATTACTCTTGTAAGATTGAACATTAGCATAATATTCTGTATTGTTGATAGTTATAAAAGCTTCATTTTTGAGATACGTTTCACCAGGCTTAAATAATTTGGAGCCAGGTTTAAAGATACCCTGTACTTCAGAATAAATTTCAACTCTTCGCTTAGCAGTCAAGTTTCCATTAGCGGTTATTATAATTGGAATTGTTGTGTTTTTTACTGTATCTATAAAAACAGTTTTTACAACCTTAGAAGTTGTTTTTCTAGTTTTATTTTTACTGTTAATGATCATTTTTGAGCCATAAATAGAAGCCACAATTAAGAGTATTCCAAGCGCAGCAAGAATTAGCTTTCTCATGTAATATTTAATTTAATTTCATACAAAAATAACCTTATGCTTAAGGTTCTAATGTTAAATAAAAGCTAAAGTGATAAGTTTTTTATGTGAATTTTAACTATTGAAATCAATGACTAAACCTTGTTTTAATTATATTTGCACCTATAAAAATACAATATGAAAACAACATTACTTTTATTTTTTACTATCATTTCACTTGGGATGGTAGCTCAAACAACCTATCCCTTGGGTTGGTCTTATAGTAGCACGAATCAACAAATCACCATCGAGGTCGGTGATACAGTAGAGTGGACTTGGCAAGGCGGTGGTACCCATAATTTATTACAATTAACTGGACCAGAAAATGGATTTGGTACTGATGCGATTCGATATGGTGCGGGTTATGTATATTCTCATACCTTTACCACAGTTGGTGTAAATACTTATGAGTGTTCTCCTCATCCAGACTCTATGAACGGAACTATAACAGTAACGTCCTCTACTGCTGGTATTAGCGAAAACAAAACATTAAGCTTTTCTATGTATCCAAACCCGGCATCAGATGAACTAAACATTCAACTACCGTCAGGTTCTGATAAAGCAGCGGTTGGTATATTTGACTACACCGGTAGATTGGTAAAATCAAAAACAATAACACTAAATAACAGTCGTATAGATATTAACAATTTATCTAATGGCATATACATGATTAGAGTGTCTTCTAATGCTAAAATTGGAGCACAAAAATTTATTAAAAACTAATATTTTTTTTAAAAATATAGAAACCGATTGTGAAAACAATCGGTTTTTTTGTGCTTTTTTTAAGTTAAATTTGTAATCAGAAATTTCACCAAGTAAAAAAACATGAATTATATACTTTTTGATGGTAATGTGAGAAATTCACTTTTACCTTTTACTTATACAAGACCTGTAGCAGATATTTTAATAGGAATTTTAACCATTCGTGAAAAGTGGGAAAAATACTTAGGCTTCACAACAACAACTATTACTGAAGAGTATTTAGAAGCCAAGTATCCAATGGTAGAGCTTGAAGAAAATATATTGATAAATGCCTCTTTTTTACCCAACAAAATCTTGGCTGAACAGCTAAAAAAATTATCTAAAAACCAAGCTATTTTTAAAGGAGATGAAGTGATTGCATTTTTCACATCTGATACACAAGAGGAGGTAGATTTTGAATCGTACGAGCAAATAGAGTTTAAAGATGATATTTTACAACTAAAAAACACCTGTGATATTTTTTCATTAAACGATCAGGCTATTCAAGCAGATTTTGATTTAATTACCGAAGGACGAACATCTCAACCAATTCCAGAGGGAGTTTATGTAATTCATAAAGAAAATATTTTTATAGAGGAAGGAGCCACTATTTTATTCTCCTCACTAAACGCATCAAAAGGGCCTATTTATATTGGAAAGGGTGCACTAATAATGGAGGGGTGCTCTGTAAGAGGGCCATTTGCAATGTGTGAAGATTCAATATTAAAAATGGGAGCTAAAATATATGGAGCTACTACTCTTGGAGTATCTTGTAAAGTAGGAGGAGAAGTAAATAATTCTGTATTATTTGGCTATTCAAACAAAGGTCATGAAGGGTACTTAGGAAACTCTGTGATAGGTGAGTGGTGCAATATGGGGGCAGGTACCAATACTTCTAATTTGAAAAATAATTACGCTGAGGTAAAACTATGGAATCACCAAGCAGAAAAATTCACAAATACAGGCTTAAAGTTTTGTGGTTTAATGATGGGAGATCACTCTAAATGTGCCATAAGCACCATGTTTAATACAGGAACAGTTGTTGGTGTTAGTGCTAATGTTTTTGGTAGTGGATTCCCAAGAAATTTTATTCCCTCTTTTAGCTGGGGTGGAGCTGCTGGTTTTTCAACCTATCAGTTAATAAAAGTAATTGAAGTTGCCAAAATTGTCATGAAACGTAAAGGTATAGACTTGTCAGAACAAGATAAAAACATATTACAATATGTTTTTGATGAAACGTCTAAATATAGAACTTACTAAGTTTCCTACATTTATAATTAATATTTCTAGAACTAGTTATAATAATTGCATTGCTAAAACATCGATTAATTTCATATTTTTTATCTTATCGATCGTTTTGATTGGTGATATATTCGATAATAATTTATGTAAAAAATAAAAAATTATTGGCATAACAATTGATTTTATTATGTGAAACAAATATGTATATTGTTTGTATGTAGTTGTTTGTTAGTTGTTTAAAATAAAAATAAATATTTTATTGAGTTCTATTTGAAGAATTCAATGTCATAATGACAGATAAAAAACCTATGAGTAAATCAAAAATAGTAACATTAGACAGTTTGTCGCTTTCTAATATATTAAATGAAGATTCAGAATTAATTCCCTTAATGACTCCAGAAGATGAGGAGATTATTAATAAAGAAGATGTTCCTGAAATTTTATCCATTTTACCTTTAAGAAATACCGTTTTATTTCCTGGTGTTGTTATCCCAATTACAGCTGGAAGAGATAAGTCTATTCAGTTAATTAATGACGCAAATAAAGGTGATAAAGTTATTGGAGTAGTTGCCCAAAGAGATGAAGATATTGAGGATCCCTCTTCTGAAGATATTTATAAAACGGGTGTTGTAGCACAAATTTTACGAGTTTTGAAGATGCCTGATGGAAATACAACAGTTATTATACAAGGTAAGAAACGTTTTGAAATAAATGAAATGATTCAGGAACAACCGTATTTAAAAGCGAAAGTTCAAGAGGCTATAGAAGATAAGCATATAGATGATCCAAAAGAATTTGGAGCCATCATAGATTCTATTAAAGAGCAAGCACTAGAAGTTATCAAAGAAAATCCGATGTTACCAACTGAAGCTTCCTTTGCTATCAAAAATATTCAAAGCGATTCTTTTTTAGTGAATTTTATTTCATCTAATATGGAGTTAAAAGTGAAGCAAAAGCAGGTTGTTTTAGAAAAAGACAATCTAAAAGAACGTGCTTTACTAACTCTTAAAAACCTCAATAAAGAATTACAAAAATTACAATTACGCAATGATATTCAATCTAAAACTCGATCAGATTTAGATCAACAGCAAAAAGAGTATTATTTAAATCAGCAATTAAAAACTATCCAAGAAGAACTAGGAGGTGTAAATAATGATGCTGAGTTAGACGAAATGCGAATAAAAGCAACGTCTAAAAAATGGACAAAAGAAGTTGGAGAGACCTTTGATAAAGAATTGTCTAGGCTCCGAAGAATGAATCCGCAAATGGCAGAATATGGTGTCCAGCGTAATTATTTAGAGTTAATACTAGAATTGCCGTGGGGGGTATTTTCTGAAGATAAATTTAATTTAAAACATGCAGTTAAAGTTCTAGATAGAGATCACTTTGGACTAGAGAAAGTAAAAGAACGTATCATAGAGCATTTAGCAGTTTTAAAATTAAGAGGAGATATGAAATCTCCGATTATTTGTTTGTACGGACCTCCAGGTGTTGGGAAAACATCTTTAGGGAAATCGGTAGCAGAATCATTAGGACGTAAGTATATTAGAATGTCTTTAGGGGGGTTGAGAGATGAAGCTGAAATACGTGGACATCGAAAAACATATATTGGTGCTATGCCAGGTCGTATAATTCAGAACTTAAAAAAAGCAGGAACTTCAAACCCAGTTTTTGTTTTAGATGAGATAGATAAATTAGCACAAAGTAATCAAGGAGACCCATCTTCTGCTATGTTAGAAGTATTGGATCCAGAGCAGAATACAGCTTTTTATGATAATTATTTAGAAGTAGGCTATGACCTTTCTAAAGTGTTATTTATTGCTACTGCAAATAATTTAGGTCAAATTCCATGGGCTCTTAGAGATAGAATGGAAATTATAAATGTGACAGGGTATACAATAGAAGAGAAAATTGAAATAGCAAAAAGACACCTATTACCCAAACAAGTAAAAGATCACGGTTTAACAGGGAAAGAAATAAAACTAGGAAAGCCTCAACTTGAAAAAATTATTGAAGGATATACCAGAGAATCGGGTGTTCGTGGTTTAGAAAAGCAAATTGCCAAAGTGGTTCGTTATGCTGCTAAATCGATTGTTCTAGAGGAAGAATATAATACCTCAGTTAACAATAAGGATATAGAAACTATTTTAGGTGCTCCAAGGTTAGAACGCGATAAATATGAAAATAATGAGGTTGCAGGAGTAGTTACTGGTTTAGCATGGACTAGTGTTGGTGGAGATATTCTATTTATAGAATCTATCTTATCTAAGGGAAAGGGAACTTTAACAATAACCGGAAATTTAGGAAAAGTGATGAAAGAATCTGCAACAATTGCAATGGAATATATCAAAGCAAATGCAGATGATTTTGGAGTCAACCCTGAAATAATAGAGAAGTATAATGTACATATACATGTTCCAGAAGGAGCCACACCAAAAGATGGGCCAAGTGCAGGAGTAACCATGTTAACTTCGTTGGTTTCTGTATTTACACAACGTAAAGTTAAAAATAAACTGGCTATGACTGGTGAAATTACCTTACGAGGAAAAGTATTGCCTGTAGGTGGGATTAAAGAAAAGATTCTTGCCGCTAAAAGGGCTAATATTAAAGAAATTATGCTATGTAAAGACAATGAAAAAGATATTATTGATATAAAAGAAAGTTATTTAAAAGGTTTAACATTCCATTATGTAACTGAAATGCATGAAGTAATTGATTTTGCTTTGACCAAACAGAAGGTAAAGAACGCAAAGAAATTAGTTTAACTAAAAAGCCGCTCATTGAGCGGCTTTTTAGTGTATATAATTATTTTTTTAACAATCGATTGTAAAGATCTAACGTATCATCTACAGTATCATTAATATGGTATACTTTTTCGATACGTTTCTGGGCATTGTTTCCCATTTTAATTCTTAATTTATCATTATTTACTAGGGTAGAAATTGCTTTTCCAATTGCTTCCGGGTTTTTAACAGGAGTAATAATTCCACAATTTTCATCAATCAATTCAGTGCAACCACCAGCATCTGTCATTATAACTGGTTTTCCAACAGACATGGCTTCACTAATAGCTCTTCCAAACCCCTCACTTAACGATGTTTGAACGTAAAGACTACTTCCTTTAATTAATGAGACAGCATTGGGTCTTAAACCGAGTAAGTGAATATTGTTTTTTATAGGACTTTCTTGTCTGCATTTTTTTAAATTTTCAGCATCAGTATCTTTACCAAAAATCACATAATGAACCTCTTTTTCTGTCTCTAAATACCGAGATGATTTTATAAAGTCAGAAATTCTTTTATTTTTTGTGTTTGTACCAGCAAAGGCTACGATAAAACTTTCTTTAGAGATACCAATAGCATTGTAGTCAAAAGGAATAATATCTTTAAACCATTTAGGATTATAGCCTTTGTAAATTTTTACAACTTTGTTTTTATTTTTTCTAAAAAGTTGTTTTTTTACATGTTCAAAAACATAGGTACTGTTGCAAATAATTTTGTCAACTCTAGGATTTAAATATGTTAAATAAGAACTCAAATCATGCCAATGTATACTGGCAGATCCAAAATAGGTTATTAGCTTTAATTTTTCTTTTTTTACTGCAAGCACACAATTTCTGAGAGATTTTCCATCTAAAACATGTAAAATATCAATTTTATTTTCTTTGATATTATTTCTAACATCTTTAATATATTGGTTGTCTATTCTTGTTTTGGGATAAATTGAGGAGTTGTCTATTCCTTTTTCATCAAAAAAACATTTAATTTTATCACTATAAAATCCGATTACTTTTATGTTGACGCCTTTGTTCTTTAAAGAACAAATCATTTCAATTTGAGCTTGATAGACACTAAAAGGACCCTTACAATTAATAGTTATTAATACATTTATCATAATGGTCTTTTCTCATTTAATAAGTAGAAATATGTCCCTTACTATTTCTTATTTAAATATTTTTTTAGATGACTCCCAATACACATCCATTTCAGTTAAAGACATCTCTGACAATTCTTTTCCTTCTTTTTTTGCGGCTTTCTCTAGATATTGAAAACGATTGATGAACTTCTTATTCGTTTTTTCTAAAGCGTTTTCAGGGTTTACATTAATAAAACGTGCGTAATTTATCATTGAAAATAAGACATCTCCAAATTCAGATTCAATGGTATCTGTTGTTCCTTTTTTAATTTCTTCATTAAGCTCTGATATTTCCTCTTGAACTTTATCCCATACCTGATGAGGTTCTTCCCAATCAAAACCAACTCCAGCTACTTTATCTTGAATTCTATTGGCCTTAACCAATGCAGGAAGACTTTTTGGAACTCCTTCTAAAACAGAGTTTTTACCTTCTTTAAGTTTTAGTTTCTCCCAATTTTGTTTTACTTCTTCTTCATTTTTAACAACAATATCTCCATAAATATGAGGATGACGACTTATTAACTTATCAGAAATTGCATTGGCTACATCTCCAATATCAAATGATTTTTTTTCGGAACCAATTTTAGCATAAAAAACAATATGCAATAAAACATCCCCTAGTTCATTTTTTATCTCGTCAAGATCATTCTCTAAAATAGCATCAGCAAGCTCATATGTTTCTTCAATTGTTAGATGTCGAAGAGATTCCAAGGTTTGTTTTTTATCCCAAGGACACTTCTCTCGAAGTTCTTCCATAATATCTAACAAACGATTGAAAGCTTCTAATTGCTGTTTTCTAGAATTCATTTACACTTTTTCTGTATTTTCTTTAGAGGCTTCAACTATAGAAAAATCTAAGCCTGAAGTTACTAATAAGTTATACCACTGTATTACTTTTTTAATATTTGAAGTGTACACGCGTTCTTCATCATAACCTGGTAATACTTCAGAAAAGTATGCAGTTAAATTCTTACCACTTTCTTTATGACTAATTGCTTCTTTGCCTTCCGTTTTTTCATACATAGATTTAAACACATCTAGCAGTGGAACTTCTTCTTCATAAGTATAAATAGCAATATTTTCTAACAAACTAACATTATTTGTAGATGGGATAGGAAAACGTTTTTTGTCTATTAAAGACTCTACAATAAATCCAGATTTTGTTTGAGATATTGCATGGAATAATCCTGGCTTTCCTGCAACTGAAATAATTTTACTAAACTCCATTTATTTAAATTTTTATATTTGGAAAACGCATTCTATAGCTAGATTCTATCTTCCCTAATGATATTTTCTCTAATTTCTTTTTTAAGATTCTTTTCTTTAACGATGAAAGTTTATCGGTAAATAAAACCCCTTCTAAATGATCATATTCATGTTGAAAAACACGAGCTGCCAAACCATTTAAAGTTTTTGAGTGTTTTTCAAAATTCTCATCTTCATATTCAAAGCTTACAGTTTCTTGCCTAAAAATATCTTCTCTAATGTCTGGAATACTAAGACAACCTTCTGCAAAAGCCCATTCTTCTCCTTCTTCGTTAATAATAATTGGATTGATAAAAACTTGTTTAAAGTCTTTCAATTGTTCTCTTTCTAGTTCGGTAATATCATCATCCTCAGCAAAAGGAGTGGCATCAATTACAAAAATACGAACAGATTTCCCTATTTGAGGAGCCGCTATACCAACACCACTAGCATTGTACATCGTCTGTTTCATATTAGCGATCAATTCTTTTAGATTTGGATATTCTGGCCCAATTTCTTTGGCAACTTTTCTTAAAACAGGGTCTCCGTAGGCAACAACTGGTAAAATCATAAAGGCTTTAAAATTCTAATAATTTTTGCAAAAGTACGAAGTTAGATGTAGAAAGAGAAAAGTTAAAAGTGGAAAGTTTTAAAACTTACAATTGTTATTGTTTTTTTTGGAAAAATAAAAGAAGTAAAAACTGAAGCCTTTCATTAAAAAACAACTAATCTTTTAGCTCTAATGCCAAGAAAATAATTCAAAAATAGCAAGTCAATTATTATAACTTACATAATTAGTGTTTGCTGTATAAATAAGATTGTAAGATAATGGTTGCACTTATTTCATCTACTAGTTCCTTATTTCTGCGTTGTTTCTTTTTCAAGCCACTATCTATCATCGTTTGAAATGCGATTTTAGACGTAAATCTTTCATCAATTCGTATTACAGGAATAGTTGGAAGTAAATTCTTTAGGTGTTTTAAAAAAACTAGAATATGTTTTTCACTTTCACTCTCGGTATAGTTCATCTGTGTTGGTTTACCAACTATAAATAATTCAACAGTTTCCTTTCTTGTATATTCTTTAAGAAATTCAATCAAATCTTTAGTTGCGACAGTTGTTAAACCAGAAGCAATTATTTGCAGTTCATCGGTAACAGCAATTCCTGTTCTTTTCTCTCCAAAATCAATTGCTATAATTCTTGCCATTATAAATAGTTTACTGCAAAAATAAGGATTTTAAACAGGATAAAATTTTCTGTTTAAAAAATGTATCTTCGCATAGAATAGTGATTAGTATGCTATCTTTGTTAGTGTTTTGCATCTAGGGAAATTAATCATTTTTGAAAAAATAAACCCATGAATTCTTTACAAGAAATTATAGAAAATGCCTGGAAGGACAGAGCGCTTTTAAAAGAGAAAACTACGGTTAATGCTATTAGAGAAGTTATTGATTTATTAGATACTGGAATCCTGCGTGTTGCAGAACCTAAAGATCTTGATTGGCAGGTAAATGAATGGGTTAAAAAAGCCGTTGTGTTATATTTTCCTATTCAAAAAATGGAAACCTTAGAAGCTGGTATTTTTGAATATCACGATAAAATTCCATTAAAAAGAAACTATGCAGCTAGAGGAATAAGAGTCGTTCCAAATGCGATTGCCAGACATGGGGCTTTTATAGCTTCAGGAACTATTTTAATGCCAAGTTATGTAAATATTGGTGCTTATGTAGATAAAGGTACTATGATAGATACTTGGGCTACTGTTGGAAGCTGTGCTCAGATAGGTAAGAATGTTCATTTATCTGGTGGTGTTGGAATTGGTGGTGTCTTAGAACCTTTACAAGCTTCACCCGTAATTATTGAAGACGGAGCCTTTATTGGTTCTAGATCTATTGTAGTTGAAGGTGTTAGGGTTTGTAAAGAAGCTGTCTTAGGAGCAAATGTTGTGTTAACCATGAGTACTAAAATTATTGATGTTACAGGTGAAAAACCTCTAGAAATGAAAGGTAAAGTTCCAGAAAGGAGTGTTGTTATTCCTGGTAGTTACACCAAAAAATTTCCTGCAGGAGAGTACCAAGTTCCGTGCGCATTAATAATTGGTAAAAGAAAAGAAAGTACCAATAAAAAAACATCTTTAAACGAGGCATTACGTGAATACAACGTAGCCGTGTAAGAAAAAATGAAAATTACTGCTATCATACCAACTCTAAATGAAGAAATTCATATTGAAGATTCTATAAAATCAGTCGATTTTGCAGATGAAATAATAGTCATAGATTCCTACAGTACAGATAGAACTATAGAGATAGCCAAAAAGTACGATGTTAAAATAGTACAACGTGTTTTTGACGATTTCTCATCACAAAAGAATTTTGCGATTGATCTAGCTATAAATGACTGGATTTATATTTTAGATGCAGATGAAAGAGTTACTCCAAGTTTAAAAAAAGAAATCTTAAGTATTGACGAAGAAACACAAGAATTTGTTGGGTTTTATGTGAAAAGGAATTTCTACCTTGGAGATATACAAATAAAATATACGGGTTGCCAAAGAGATAAAGTTATTCGTTTATTCCGAAAAACTAAATGTAGATATAACGGTGTTAAGGTTCACGAAACAATCAATGCAGATGGCCCACTTGGTTTTTTTAAACATAAGGTAGATCATTTTTCATACAGAGATTTTAATCATTATATGTTAAAACAGAAAATGTATGCTCAGATTCAAGCACAACAGTTACATGAAAAGGGTAAGAAAGTAACCTTGTTTCATTTATTTGTAAAACCTTTGGTTACATTTATAATTCACTTTATTGTAAGATTGGGTTTTTTAGATGGATATGCAGGATTATTAGTGTCAAAGATGAGAGCATACAGAGTACTTGATAGGTATATGAATCTTTGGTATTTAAATAATGAAAGGAATAATAGCAACAATAAAGTATGAAAATTATAATATTAGCTGCGGGGATCGGTTCTCGCTTAGGGAATCCTTTTCCAAAACCTTTGACTCCTCTAAAAGATGGAAAGAGTATCATGCAACGACAAATTGACAATATTACAACATACTTTGATGTAAATGATATTACTACGGTTGTAGGGTTTAAAAAGAATTTAATTATGGAGCAATTTCCAGAAGTAAATTATGTTTATAACCCGTTTTTTGATAGAACAAACACCTCTAAAAGTTTACTACAAGCGCTCAAAAAACACCGAGGAAATTCTATTTTATGGTTTAATGGAGATGTTGTTTTTGACGAACAATTATTATCGTTACTAATTGATGAAATTAACAACAATCAATCATTTGTTTCTGTCAATACCCAGAGTGTTGCTGATGAAGAAGTGAAGTATACTCTTAAAGATGGTCATGTACATATGCTATCTAAAGAAGTAAAAAATGGTTTGGGAGAAGCTGTTGGAATTAATTTTATTTCATCAAATGATTTGGATGTTTTTATCAACCAACTCGAAAAATGTGATGATAATGACTACTTTGAAAAAGGTCTTGAAATGGCTATTATTGAAGATAATCTAAAATTAAAAGTCATAGATATTTCAGAGTATAATTGTATTGAGGTAGACTTCAAAGAAGATTTATTGAATGCGAATGAAATAGTATAACAGTTTATGAAGACAGTTCTATTTTGTATGAACCCTTATTCTTTTGGAATTCTAGAGCCCATCATGCAGGTTTTAAGAGAAAAAAAATATGAATATATTTGGTTTGTAAGAGAAACAATATTAGAAAAATTTCCTTTCAAAGATGAAAAATTCACCACTAGTATTCAAGATATAGTTCGTTTTCAAAGTGATGCTATATTTATTCCAGGAAATGAAGTTCCCTATTATCTTAGGGGAGTCAAAACTCAAGTTTTTCACGGTTTAGCAGGAGAAAAAAAAGGACATTTTAGAATTCGAAGTTATTTTGATTTGTATTTAACTCAAGGACCATATTTTACAAAATGGTTTTCTAAAGCGGCTATCAAACATAAGAATTTTAGTGTTGTAGAAACTGGTTGGCCTAAACTAGATATTTATGGCAAAGAACTTCATAAATACGATGAAGACAAACAAAACTTACTCTTTAGTTCTAATGCAAAAAAAATTATTCTTTTTGCTCCTACATTTTCACCATCATTATCAAGTGCACCACATTTATCAACTCAGATAGAAGAATTGGCGTCTCATAAAGACTATTTCATCATGATCAAATTTCATGATTTAATGGCTGTAGATTTGATAGCTCTATATAAAGAGTTATCAAATAAGTTTGTGAATGTCCTGTTTGTTGAAGAACGAAATATCATTAAATACTTATTGATTGCAGATCTTTTAATAAGTGATACGTCGTCTGTTGTGTATGAATTCTTATTATTAGACAAGCCAGTAATTACCTTTAAAAACAATTCTAAAAATTTAAATTGGGACAATTCCTTCACCTATGATGGTTTAGTGAATAAAGTATTTGTAAATTTAACAGAAGATCCCTTCAAAGAAAACCGCGCAAATATTTTAAATGAGTATCACCCATATACAGATGGAAACTCTGCACTGCGAATGGTTGATGCTGTAGAAGCTTATATTGAAGAAAATACTGTGCCAGAAAAAAGAGTAATCTCGTGGTTTCGAAAATATAAAATAAATAAAATGTTTGGAAAAATTGATATTTGATTCAGAACTATATAATGCATTAAAAACTTTGCAAAACAAGCAATTAATTTTATACCCTACAGATACTGTATGGGGTATAGGCTGTGATGCAACAGATTTCGAAGCAGTTTCTAAAATTTTTCAACTAAAAAACAGGGTAGAAAGTAAAAGTTTAGTTGTCTTGGTAAGTTCTATAGAAATGTTGAGTTCATACATTGAAATGATTCCAGAAAAAGCAATAAAAATCATTACTACATCCCAGAACCCTACGACCATTATTTATAAAAACCCTAAAGGATTAGCCTCTAATACAATTGCTTTAGATGATACCATAGCCATTAGAATCCCTACACATCAGTATTGTTTGAAACTAATCAATCAATTAGGAAAACCAATTATTTCAACTTCTGCAAATAAAAGCGGAGAATCTTCTCCTAAATCATTCTCAGAAATAGGTCAACCAATTTTGGAGGGCGTAGATTATATAGTAAATTTGGAGCGAGATAAAATTTCAGTCAAATCTTCTACTATTTTAAAACTAATTGGAGAAGATATAGAAGTGATAAGAGCTTAATTCATGCAAAAACAAAACTACAAAGAAGCCATAAAAGAGGATATTTTCGAAATCATAACAAAAGCATCTATAATTTTAGAGGTGAAAAGTTATGTAATTGGTGGTTTTGTTCGTGATTTTATTCTTCAAAGAGGAGTGGCAAAAGATATTGATATTGTTACTATTGGAAGTGGTATAGCATTGGCAAAAAAAGTAGCTTCTCTATTGCCCAACAAACCAAAGGTTCAAATCTTTAAAACTTATGGCACAGCTATGTTGCGCTATAAAGAGATAGAGCTAGAATTTGTTGGTGCAAGGAAAGAGTCCTATTCAGCAGACAGTAGAAATCCAGAAATTACTGAAGGAACATTAGAAGATGATCAAAACAGAAGAGATTTCACAATTAATGCATTGGCAATTAGTTTAAATAAAGACGATTACGGCACATTATTAGATCCGTTTAATGGAATTAAGGATTTGAAGAGAGGAATCATTAAAACCCCTCTAAATCCAAATATCACCTATTCTGACGATCCTTTACGAATGATGCGTGCCATTCGTTTTGCAACGCAATTAAATTTTGAGATTGAAGAAAAATCTTTGAAATCAATTACACATAACGCAATACGCATAGAGATTATTACTAAAGAACGCATTGTTGTTGAATTGAATAAAATAATTGACTCTTCTAAGCCCTCTATTGGATTTTTATTGCTAGAAAAAACCAATTTATTAGAATTAATTCTGCCAGAATTGATTGCTTTAAAAGGTGTTGAAGAGGTAGAAGGGCAAATACATAAAGATAATTTTTATCATACATTAGAGGTAGTAGATAACATTTCAAAAAATACAGAAGATACCTGGCTAAGATGGGCTGCTTTGTTGCACGATATTGGAAAAGCACCAACAAAAAGATTTAGTAAGAAAGTAGGATGGACTTTTCATGCCCATGAATTTGTAGGTTCTAAAATGGCATATAAATTATTCAAACGTTTAAAAATGCCCTTGAATAATAAGATGAAGTTTGTTCAGAAATTAGTGATGCTGAGCTCTAGACCCATAGTATTAGCATCTGAAGTAACTGATTCGGCAGTACGAAGATTGGTCTTTGATGCTGGAGATGATATTGATTCTTTAATGACTCTTTGTGAAGCGGATATTACAACAAAGAATCCAAAAAAATTTGAACGCTACCACAAAAATTTCGAGGTTGTTCGTCAAAAAATAAAAGAAGTAGAGGAACGAGATCATATTCGTAATTTTCAGCCTCCTATAAGTGGTGAAGAAATTATGAAAACATTCAATTTAAAACCTTGCCGTGAAATTGGCCAACTTAAAGAAGCCATCAAAGAAGCCATTTTAGAGGGTGAAATTCCTAATGAATACCAATCATCTTTTAATTTTATGCTCCAAAAAGGGGTGGAGCTAGGATTAAAGATTAGATAACTTACTCTAGAAATAAGTTATCAATTGTGTGAGAACAATTCTTCCATGAATATTCCAATGCTGTTTTTCTAACATCTACTGTTTTTGAATCTGCGAGATTAATCAATCTCATTACCTCAGTGTAATCTGCATCAATATCAAATAAGAACCCATTGTCTCCGTCTTTAATCACATCTGGGCAAAACCCTGTTCTAGAGGCTATAGGGAAACAATTAGATAGCATTGCTTCTAATAATGGAACTGGCCCTCCTTCTAGTATTGATGGAGAAACAAATAGATCTATTTTATTATAAATACCTGGGTACTTACTGTATTCTTCATTGTTATGATAGTTGAAGTTTGGAAAGTCTTTCATTTCAGGATATTTATCAAAATTCTCCCAATATCTACCCAATAAATAGAACTGTCTTTTGGGCATGTTTTTTACTAAATTATATATCATATCTGGATTCTTCCGATCACCAAATGCACTACAAAACCCAACTGATCCTGTTTTTCGTTCATGCGAGTAAAAGAAATCAGGATCTGATGCAATATGTATCAGCGCTGTTTTTTCAGCCTGTAAACCAGCTGATATTAGTTCTTGCTGGACCTTAGAGTTTAAACAAATAACTTTATCTGCTTTATTCAAACACCAAATAACATGACTTTCTGAAAAAGAGAAGGTCCAATTAGGGTGTGTAAACATTACAATGTTTTTTTTATTTAAGATTTTCGGATTGTGACGTATTGCCCTATAGAAATACTGATGGAATACAAAAAAATAGCCATCAGAATCCGGCAAATCGCGCAAGCGATTATGAAAATAAGGAGTAGCATTTAGACCAGAGAATTTTGCAAGACGTCTTACTTTTGCACCAAATATCCAATCTTTATCAGCTTCTCTAGCAATATATGTTATTGATTTAAAAGATTTATTTTTTTCTTTTTTTAGAAATTTGGATTGTAATATAGCAATCAAATATTTCCATTTGTATAAGAGAGTAAATATGATTTTTTCTTGGAGCATTATTGCAATGTTTGCATGGTCACTAGTTTGAAGTATTCTCCTTTTTTATCAAGTAATTCCTCGTGTTTTCCTTGTTCCACAATTTTACCTTTGCGTAATACTATAATATTATCAGCATTTTGAATGGTAGATAATCTATGAGCAATAACCAATGATGTTCTGTTTTTCATCATTTTTTCTAGTGCGACTTGAACCAATTGTTCAGACTCTGTATCTAGTGCAGATGTTGCCTCATCTAAAATCATAATAGGAGGGTTTTTAAGCACTGCTCTAGCAATAGACAAACGTTGTTTCTGTCCACCAGACAACTTATTCCCGCCATCACCAATATTTGTTTCGTATTGTTTTGGAAGTTCTTTCACAAACTCATGTGCATTTGCTATTTCAGAAGCATTTTTAATTTCCTCAACGGTTGCATCTTGTTTTCCAAGTTTGATATTTCCCGAAACAGAATCATTAAATAAAATTGAATCTTGGGTAACAATCCCCATTAATCCTAATAAGGATTTTTTAGAAATATCTTTCACGTTTTTTTCGTCGATGGTAATGCTTCCCTTATTTACATCATAAAAACGAGTGATTAAATTGGCCAAAGTAGATTTTCCACTACCAGACTGCCCTACTAATGCTACTGATGTTCCTTTCGGAACTTTTAGCGAGAAATCCTTCAAAACATAGTCGTCTTGATATTTAAAAGAAACATTTTTAAATTCAATTTCAGTAGTGAAATCAATTTTATCAATGGCATTTGGACTGTCTTGTAAAGGATCTGGAGTTTCTAGAATTTCTAGTATTCTCTCTGCAGCAGCATTTCCTTTTTTTATGGTAAAGCTTGCTTTAGAAATAGATTTTGCAGGAGTAATTATGTTGTAGGCAAATCCAAGAAATGGAATAAAAGCTGATGGTGGTATAGATTTTTCTACCAAAACTAACGAACCTCCATACCAAATTAGTACACAAAAAACCATAATTCCTAGTATTTCACTAACAGGCGCAGCCAATTGAGTTCTAGTAAGCAACTTATTCATTAATTTCTCAAAACGCAAGGTTGAATCATTAAATTTAGCGCCAAATACTTTTTCAGCATTAAATCCTTTTATAATTCTCAATCCAGATAATGTTTCTTCTAAAAGCGATAGAAAATATCCCTGTTCCCTTTGAGCTTTATCAGAGGTCTTCTTTAAATTTTTACCAAGGATGTTAATAATAAACCCTGCTACAGGTACAAAAATAAAAATAAAAATAGTCAGTTTCACACTAATAGCCAGCATTGAAATTATAGTAACTATAATCATAATAGGATCTCTGAAGATTAATTCTAGTATAGAAAGAAAAGAGTAATGAACTTCTATGACGTCTGGTCCAATTCTAGCCATAATATCTCCCTTCTTTTTTTCAGAAAAATAAGATATTGGGAGTGAGATTGTTTTGTGATATAAATCATTTCGGATATCTTTCAAGACACCGTTTTTAAGAAATGTTATGGCATAAAACCCAAGATAACTAAAAATATTTTTTAAAATAATTACGATTAATATAAGTGCGATAACTATCAATAGTTTTTTCTCTTGGTCGTTCCCCACTTTACTAATCATATAAAAACTGAAGTAATCGTTCATGAACTCTCCTAAAGATGTAAAACCAGTATAAACGGGCTCAATAATTTCTTTATTTTGATCTTCACCAAATATTACCTGTAAAAGAGGCATTAAAACGTAAAACGATAATGCAGAGAAAATAGCATAAAAAATATTGAATATGATATTTAAAACCGCATATAATTTATAGGGTTTTGCATATTGTAATATTTTTTTAAAGTAGATCATTAGATATCCATTTCTATTATAATTCTATCAATTTTAGTGTCTAATTCTTCTTCTTTTTCAAGAGTGTTTTTAACAGAATCTAGTGAAGATTGTACACTAAAATAAAATTTAATTTTCGGTTCTGTTCCACTAGGTCTAGCTGCCACCTTAGTACCGTCTTCTGTATGATAAATTAATACATTAGATTTAGGAATGTCCATGATTTTTTCTTCTCCTGTCATCATATTCTTTTCTGTAGAAGCGTCATAATCATTCACAAAAGTTACTTTAGAACCATCAATATGAGTTAGTGGGTTTTTACGTAAATCAACCATTATTTGTTTGATCTGTTGTGCTCCATCCATTCCTTTCTTTGTGAAAGAAACCAAACGCTCTTTATACAAGCTATGCTTTGCGTAAAGCTCGAGTAAAGATTCATAAAATGAACTTCCGTTGGCTTTTGCATCGGCAGCAATTTCACAAGCTAACAATGCTGAAGTTACGGCATCTTTATCTCTTACAAAATCTCCTACCATATATCCAAAACTTTCCTCTCCACCACCAATAAATTCTTGATCCGGAAAATCTACAATCATTTTAGCGATCCATTTAAAACCAGTCAACCCAATCTTGGTTTCTACACCATAACTTGTGGCGATATCGTTTACCATATTAGTAGAAACGATGGTAGACCCTACAAATTGTTTTCCATTAAGCCTTCCTTGTTCTTTCCATTTCTTAATTAAGAAATCTGTCATGACTACCATGGCTTGATTTCCGTTTAATAATATAATCTTACCAGCACTATCTCTTACAGCAACTCCAATTCTATCACTATCTGGATCAGTTCCTAAAACAATGTCTGCTCCAATTTTTTCCGCAAGAGTAGTCGCCATTTTCAGTGCTTCAGGTTCTTCTGGATTTGGTGAGGCTACTGTTGGAAAATCTCCATCGGGTACTTCCTGCTCTTTAATGCTATGCACTTGAGAATATCCTGCTCTTTTTAGAACTTCAGGAATTAATTTCACAGATGTACCGTGTAGTGATGTAAAAACAATTTTTAAATCGTCTCTACCTTTCACATCAAATGTTCCATTTTTGAGGGATGCTTTCCAAAAAGCTTCATCAACTTCAGTACCAATTTCAGAAATTAATTCAGGCTTTGCATTAAAATTAATGTCAGAAAAATCTAAGGAATTTACTTCATCTATAATGCTTTTATCTTGTGGAGGAACAATTTGTCCACCATCTGTCCAATATACTTTATAGCCATTATATTCTGGCGGATTATGAGAAGCTGTTAACACAATACCTGCATGGCAGTTTAACTCGTTAACGGTAAAAGATAGCTCTGGAGTAGGACGGAGGTCTTCAAAAACTACCACCTGAATATCATTGGCAGAAAGTACCTCTGCAACCAATCTTGAAAAAGTATCGCTATTGTGTCTACAATCGTATGCAATAGCAACTTTTAATTTTTCATTTGGGTATGATTCTTTAAGGTAATTACTAAGTCCTTGCGTAGCTTTCCCTAGAGTATATTTATTAATTCGATTTGTTCCTGCACCCATCATCCCTCGCATTCCACCAGTACCAAACTCTAAGTCTTTATAGAACCTATCTGTTAGATCATCAGAATTAGACGTAATTAATTGCTGTATTTCTTTTTGTGTTTCAGTATCAAATGTATCTGAAAGCCACAATGTTGCTTTGTCTAAAATATTTTTCATTGCTTATAAGTCCAAAATTTATGGATTTAGTAATTGAGTTTTTCTTTGATTGTGTAATAGTTTTCTACCTCTTTTGTCTTTAAAATAAGTTCTCCTATAAAACCAGCTAAGAATAACTGTGTACCGAGAATCATACTAATCAAAGCGATGTAAAACCATGGATTGTCTGTAATTAAGATGGCTTTCATTCCTTTAGATAATTTATAGAGTTTTGTAACTCCAAGATATCCTGAAGAAAAGACCCCAAAAACAAACATTAATGTTCCCCAAAGACCAAAGAAATGCATCGGTCTTTTGCCAAATTTTGATAAGAAAGAAATGGTGATAAGATCTAAAAACCCGTTTACAAATCTATTCATGCCAAATTTAGTTTCTCCGTATTTTCTGGCTTGGTGCTGAACTATTTTTTCACCAATTTTTAAAAATCCTTTATTTTTTGCTAAAACAGGAATATAACGATGCATTTCACCGCGAACTTTTACTGTTTTTATAACATTATTTTTGTAGGCTTTTAATCCGCAATTAAAATCATGTAATTTTAATCCTGATGTTTTTCTTGCTGCCCAGTTAAATAACTTTGAAGGGATGTTTTTTGCGAAAAGATTGTCATATCGTTTCTTTTTCCAACCAGAAACTAAGTCAAAATTCTCTTCAGTTATTAATTTATACAATCCAGGAATTTCGTCTGGACTGTCTTGAAGATCAGCATCCATGGTAATCACAACATTTCCACTTGCAATTTGAAATCCTGCATCTAGAGCCTGAGATTTTCCAAAGTTTTTTTGAAAACGAATGCCTTTTATAGCGCTGTTTTTTTTCGATATTTCTTGAATTACTTGCCAGGAACTATCTGTACTACCATCATCTATAAAAATCACTTCATATAAAAACTGATTGGACCGCATCATTGATGCAATCCAATCATATAATTCTTTTAAAGATTCTTCTTCGTTAAATAAAGGTATGACTACCGATATATCCATAAGTGGTTGTTTACACTGCAAAGTTAAACATATTCTTCACATTAAAAATAATTTCTAGTATTGGTCTTCTTCAGGACTCTTCATAATGGCTCCTGCAATTGCTGAAATTATAAATCCAAAGAATGCTGCAGCTACAATTGCTATGGCTGATGTTATGCCAGGACTAGAAAAAGTTTCCATCATTGTTTTTGAAGCTTCAATTTGTTCTGTTGTCAAATTAGCTTCTTCCCATATAATCACTTGCTTATCCATTAATAAGCTCATAAAATCAGGCTCAATAAAATTCATAAGTATTAAATTATAAATAATTCCTAGTAAAGCGCTAACAATAGAAATCCCAACACCAATTTTTACAGATAGCCCCCAAGATATAATATTACTATTTACAGATTTGAAATTTTTGATTCCTAATACAATGATTACTATCATAGCTAAAAAACTTGCAGAGCCAATTCTCCAGTCTTGGTCTAAGTGTATTCCTAGTGCATAAGCTATTAAATTTATAAGAATTGAAGCTACTCCTAGAAGTAAACCATAATTCAACATAGTACTCTTACTCGATATTTTATTTTCCATAAGTTTTTTAAATTTTAGTTGATTTCTTCACAAAGATATAGATTTCATTTGGGTCTATGTCTTTTCAGAACAATGTTAAATCAATAGATTAGTAACCAATAGGTTATAATCGTGACAGTAAAAAATGAGAAAGTTTCATTTGTTAAGATAAAAATTGGTTGTAAATTTGTGATTGGCAAGTCCTACACAACTAGCTCCCTCGGAATCTCCCAGGGCGGGAACGCAGCAAGAGTACTTGGTTGTAGCAGTGTGATGTAGGTAGCTTGCCTT
>MDTF01003390.1_pt1 | contig 29144 bp, 32 predicted proteins | sample 811191 | NCBI WGS metagenome assembly MDTF01 (sample SAMN05326649, study PRJNA326480) | marine metagenome | isolation source: seawater | place: Southern Ocean | collected 2011 | reverse complement strand
TATTTTCTAATTTTCATACTACTAGCAAGTTAAAATAAATTATTTTTTTACTATTATTTTGACTTTACTTAAATTTGTTATTTTGAAAGTATAATTAATTGGTTTACTTTCCTTATAATTTTTATCAAGAAATATTGTTTTTACACCTACTTTTATTCCTGCATCAATATCTTTTTTTCTATCTCCTATAAAATAACTTTTTTCAAAATCAATATTCCATTTTTTTTGAGCCTCATGTAGCATACCCGGGTTTGGTTTTCTTCTATAGTTTTTATTATTATCACTAAAACAAACATAAACATCATCTAAATCAAAATATTTTTTTAATTCTAAATTATATTTATTCACAGTACTTTTTTTAACTTTCTTTTTATTTACGTCTGGTTGATTGGTTATAATAATTAAAAGATATTTTAAAGATTTTAAGTATTTAACTACAGATAAAAATTTGTAATTAATCTTAAAATCTTTTTTCTTAATTGGAGCATATGGTTTGCGATTTATAACAATGGCTTTATTTAAAATACCGTCTCTATCTAAAAAAAAAGCTTTTTTCATATTTAAAAATAAATAATATCTAATTGAGTAAAAATTATTTCTTACTAAAAATTATCTTATTTCTTTGTTGTAAAACATTAAAGTTTAAATTTTTGAATATATTAATAGAAGCTTTGTTTAAAGTTTTCACTTCAGCAAAAATATATAAATTACTTAATGCTTTTTTTTTAATAACCTGTTCTAACATTTTTTTACCTAATCCTCTATTTCTGAAATCTTTATCAATTGAATAATCAATTCTTGCTATTTTATTAGATAAATTTATCCTTGTTTGTCCTAATAGAAATTTTTTTGTACCAAAAACATATAAAAAGTTTTTTTTAGAAAATTTTAATTGATTAAAAAACCATTTTTTGTGACTTTCAAAATTGATTTTTTTACTATTAAATGAATTTTCCCTTACCTCTTCATCATTTACCCAATTATAGTAGTCATACAAATCTTCTTTTTTTGCTTTTCTAGTAAATGTTTTTAATCCTAATGTGGGAAATAAAATTTCCGAAACACGCATGGGTCCCCTACCATCAACTAGAACTTTTCCATATTCCATATTTTGTGTGATCTGCTTATATTTTTTTGTAAGGAATTTGATTAAAATTTCAAATCTATTTTTATTAAAGTCTTTTTCTTTACCAGCATAAACAATCACTTTTTTCTTTTTCAAACTATCAATTGTTACTTTTTGATTATCTGAGACTTGAAAAACTAATGAAGGTAAAGATAAACAAAGTCTTTCCCATGTTGTAATTCCACCAGCTCCTATAGAGAGATCAGAATTATAATTTGTATTAGCTAATGAACTTAAACCTTTAAAAAAAATAATCTTTTTATTAGTTTTATGCTTTTTTACTAATTCATTAAAATATTTATAGTTTTTTCCTATAGCAACTTTAATATTAAATTTACTAAATTTATTTTGAGAAAGTACATCTAAGGTTTTTGCAGTTAAATTTTCTCTGTCAGATCCACCAAAAGATATAATAATATTTTTTAAAGAAGTTCTTTTCTTTTTTTTATTACTATATTTTAAATAATTTTTATCTAATAGAGCATACTTAGGACCCAATAAACACTTAGCAGTTGATAATTTTTTAGATAAATCTTTTTTACTTTTTTTGCCAATAACATTTTGATTTAAATAAAAATTACAATAATGTTTTCTATCTAAATGATCACCTATGACTAAAACTTTTGAAAAATAAGTTGAAATAGCTTTTTCCCAATCATAATTTACAGAATAATCATCTAAAATTAAAAAATTTAAATTTTTTTTATTATGAAATTTTTTTACTTTTTGTAATATACTTTTATTATCTTTAAATCTTATTATTTTAAATTTTTTTTTTACTTCTTTTAATATTAAATTTGGGGTGCTACAAAATAAAAATATTATTTCATGATTTTTTTTTAAAATTTCTGCAAGATTTAGGCATCTCTGAAGATGTCCATAACCAATTATTTCATTTGCATCTGTTTTAATAAAAATACGCATTAATTTTTGCTAATTAGTATCTCCAATATTTTTATAAACTAAAATCTGATGCTTTGTTGATTTATACAATAATACTCATTGATTTAAATTTATATTATTAATTTTTTATAATTTATAGCCAGCCTTTACTGCATCGCTGTAAAAATCTTTAACTGTTTCAATAGAAAATTCATTTAAATTTTTTCCAATATTATCGAATTTACCAAGTAAATTATGTGGTACAGTTATTATATGGCAGCCCAAACTATCTGCCTCAAAGATATTTAATAGCTCTCTAGTACTTGCCCATAAAATTTCACATTTTGGTTTTGATTTACTGTAGGAAATTGACTTTGTTATTATATCTGCAGGATTTATTCCCGTATCTGCTATTCTTCCAGAAAAAACAGATAGAATTGCTGGCGTATTTTTGTCAATAACGTCTACTATATCCTGTAATTGAGTAAGTGTAAAAATTGCTGTTACATTAACTGCAATTCCTTTTTTAGAAAGTTTTTCAATTAGATTACTTGTACTTACACCTTTAGTGTTAGTTATCGGTATCTTAACGTTAATGTTTTCACCCCAACATGCAATTTTTTCTGCTTGTTTTTCCATTTCATTTATATCATCAGAAAAAACTTCAAACGAAATGGGTTTATTTTTTATAGTATTAAGAAGCTTTTTTGCAAATTCTTCATAATTTGTTATATTTGCTTTTCTCATAAGAGATGGATTCGTTGTAAAACCTTTTATATAATTATTCTTGTTCAAGTTAACGATTTGATTATGGTCAGCACCATCAGCAAAAATTTTTATTTTTAAATTATTTATATCCATATTTTTATTTTACCATTTCATTTTTTTGCTTTGAAGAGCTGGATGAGTTACTATACAATGCCAAATGACTGCTTGAAAAGCCTCTGCATATGGAGTGATTAGCTTTTTATCTATCGTGGGAATTAATACAACTGCATCACCCATTTTTTTTGTATATCCACCATCTTTTCCAACTAAGCCAAAAATTTTACTTTTTTTTTGTTTTGCATATTTTATTGATTGCACTAAATTCATGCTTACATTTTTCTTAATATTACCACCTCCAACAGAGAAAACAAAAATTGCATCCCTTGAATTAAGTTTACTGATTTTCAGCCATTCCATTAACGAAGTATTCCATCCATCGTCATTAATTCTTGCAGTTAACTCTGAAACATTATCTGTTGGTGTATAACTTTCTATTTCACAAATTTTTCTAAAATCATTAACAGCATGGGAACAATTACCAGCACTTCCGCCAACACCTAAAAAAAAAATTCTTCCTTTTTTATTCTTTAATAATATTAAATGTCTAATTATTTGATCAATTTGTTTAAGGTCTATTTTTTCAATTAAATCAGGTATTTGTGAAAAGTATTTAGATATATGTTTATTATTCATAATTAGAGATTATTTATACAATAATTAATTTTTTTTAAAACAAAAATATTCATAAATTCTTAACTTCTAAAAATATGTCTAATTATAATTTACCTATTTACATTCTTTTAAGTTATTTTTTCTATAAATTTTTTAAATTTAAAATAACTTTTCAGCAAGTTTCCAATCATCTATTTCATCTATATCGGTTGCTTGCCAGTTTTTTAAAACTATTGCTTTTGAATTTTTTATTAAGATTTCTTTTTCTTTTTTCCATGTATTGTATCTACCAATATAAAATTGACCAAGATCTTGATATGAAATTTTAATATCTTGTGTTCTAGAGTTATTTTTTTTACTCATTGCAGCTATTTTATAATTTTTATCTAAAATAAATGATCTAAATGACTGGGGATTTGTAATTTTTGATAAAAAAATAAAATTAATTTTGTCATTTATCATGTGAAAACTTTTCTTAATTAGATAAGGCTTTGCAAAAATAGAAGTTGCGTAAAAACACCCTATCAAATCTAGTTTTTTGTATTTTTTATCTAAGTATGAAATTGCATGATCCATCACTTCTTTGGTTCCAATATGATCAGTTGAAAGTTTTTTTGGTCTTAAAAAAGGAACTTCCGCTCCACATTCTTTTGAAATTTTAGCTATTTTTTTATCATCTGTTGAAACAATCACTTTTTGAAATTTTTTTGAATTTATTATATTTTTTATAGTCCAATATATAATTGGCTTTCCTTTAAATGCTTTAATATTTTTTCTCTTAATTCTTTTACTTTGAGATCTTGCTAATATTATTGCACAGTTCATCTATTTTAATTCACAAACTTATTTATTAATCTAGCAACTTTAAGTATTTCACTTTTTTTAAGTGAATAGTAAATTGGTAATGAAACTTCTTGTTCATAAAATTTTTCTACATTTGGAAAATCTTTTAATTTATAGCCAAAATTTTTCCTATAATATGGCTGAAGATGAATTGGTATGTAATGAACTTGCAATGAAATATTATTTTTTTTCAAGAAACTAAATAACATTTTTTTTGTTTTTTTAATTTTTGAAAAATCTATTAATATTGGGTAAAGATGATAAGCGTGCTTTATAAATTTCGATACTGTTGGTGTTTTTATTAAATCATTATTCAAAAAGCATTTATCATAAACACTAGCTATTTCTTGTCTTTTTTTTATAAATTTTTTTAATTTTTTAAGCTGTGAAATTCCTAGTGCTGATTGAAAGTCTGTTAATCTATAATTAAATCCTAGTGAATGCATTTCATAGTACCATGGATCTTTTTTATTTTTTTTTATAATTCCATGAGTTCTTAATATATTAACTTTATTATAAATTTTTTTGTCATTTGTAAATAAAGCTCCACCTTCTCCCGTTGTTATTTGTTTTACTGGGTGGTAACTATGTGTGGTGATATCTGCATATTTTTGAGCATATTTACCATCATTGTGATATTTTGCACCTAATGCATGGCAATTATCATTTATTAATTTAAAATTATATTTCTTTGATAGATTTTTTAATTTTTTCCAATTACAAGGATTTCCAGCAAAATCTGTCGCAATTAAAGCTTTAATTCTGATTTTTTTTTTTTTTAAAGTTATTATTTTATCTTCGATTAAGTTTTCATCAATATTATAAGTATCTTTATTTATATCTATGAATATTGGTTTTGCGCCACAGTATAAGATACTATTGCTCGTTGCCAAAAATGATAGAGGTGTAGTTATTATGTAATCATTTTTTTTCCACCCTAAACTTAATCCTGCAAGATGGAGTGCAGCAGTACCATTTGATAAGGCACAACAGTATTTTGCCCCCATATAATTTTTCAATTTATCTTCAAAAATTTTTACAGTTGGACCTTGAGTTAAATATTTTGATTTTAGTATTTTTATAACTGCATTTATATCATTTTCATCAATATGTTGTTTTCCATAATTAATCATTTGAAATCAAAAACTTATAGAATTAATTATCACTTATTGATTTTTTTATTTGATTAATTGTCATAAAGCCTTTGTTGCTATTACTACTATAAGAAAATCCTTCTTTGCATTTTTTTCCAATTAATTTTTTATATTTTAGATACTTTAATTTTTTAGCTTTAGATATGAATTCGCTATTAGGGACTATACTATAAAAGTTTTTAAATTCTAAAGTATTCAATGAATCTGACTCGGTTATCATATCTTCATGCAACTTCTCACCTGGTCTTATTCCAGTAAATTTGATCTTATTTTTTAATGAAATTGCTTTTGCTAAATCAATTACTTTATATGATGGTATTTTTGGAATAAATATTTCTCCTCCATACATTAATTCTAAACAGCTTATAACAAAATCAACACCCTCACTTAAAGTGATATTAAATCTAGTCATATCCTTGTGTGTTACCGTAAATACTCCATCTTTTTTTTGTTTTAAAAATAATGGCACAACAGAGCCTCTGCTTTTCATTACATTGCCGTATCTTACAATAGAATAAGAGATATTTTGCTTACCTATATGATTATTGGCAGATACAAATAGCTTATCTGAAGTTAGCTTAGTTGCTCCATAAAGGTTTATTGGTGCCGCAGCCTTATCTGTGCTTAATGCTATAACTTTTTGAACGCTTGAATTCATGGTAGCCTCAATTATATTTTGTGCCCCAATTACGTTGGTTTTTATAAATTCAAAAGGATTATACTCTGCAACTGTGACATGCTTTAGTGCTGCCGCGTGAACTACAATATCTATATCTTGCATTGCAGTACGTAATCTACTTAAGTCTCTTACATCTCCAATAAAAAAACGTAATTTTTTGATATATCTTTTTGGGATTGAACTTCTCATCTCATATTGCTTTAGTTCATCTCTACTATAAATAACTATTTTATTTAGTTTATATTTTTTTAACAATATTTTTGTTAAATGCACTCCAAACGAGCCTGTCCCACCAGTAATTAAAATATTTTTTTTATCTAAAAAATTTTTCATTTTATAATTCTTCCTACCATAAATGCTTCTGCAGCATCTACTCCAATTGTTGAGCCTCTCCAGTTAAATAAAGATTGGACACCTTTTATTGATCTTGGATGTGGCCATTCTCTTAATTCACTTTTGTAACATTTTAAAGCATCTAGTTTATATCTTTTTACAGTAGAAATATCTTCAAAAAAATTTGGGGAGAAAGCTATATTTTTTTTTTTAATTTGCCACTCTGTGCTAGATGGAACCTCAAAAAAGAGTAATTTTTTTACTTTATTATTTTTAATTGGTCTACAAGCTGTAATCACTGCCTTACTAATCATTTGGTGGTCTACATTTAAATCATTTTCATAATGAGTAAATATAACTTCAGGCTTCATTGCTTTAATTTTTTTTTCAACAATTTTTATTATTTTGATTAAAGGATATGTATCAAGTTGATTATCTTTAAAATCATTAAAATAGCATTTATTTATACCAATAACTTTAGCTGCTTTTTTTGCTTCTAATTTTCTTCTTAAAATATTTTTTTTAATATTATATTCATTTCTTGCACTAACACCATTTGTAAAAAAAACTACCGAAACTTTATAACCCTTAAGAAAATATTTTTTTAAAGTTCCACCACACCCCAAAATTTCATCATCTGGATGTGCAGCAAATACTAAGATTTCTTTTTTAATTTTCATAGTTGGTTACGATTTCTCCATTTTCTAATTTATAAACTTTATCACACAATTCTAAAGTACTTTGTCTATGTGAAACAATCACAATTGTTAAATTTTTATCAAAAGATTTAATTTCTGACATAATATTTTTTTCTGTTTCTATGTCTAGTGAACTAAATGTTTCATCCAATATCAACATTTCTGGAGTTTTGTAAAGTGCTCTTGCTATTCCAATTCTTTTTAATTGACCTCCAGACATTTTAATTCCTCTTTCTCCTACATGGGATTTTAAATTCTCGGGTAAATTATTTATAAAATCATCTAGTCCTAAAATTTTAATAACTTTTTTTATTTTTTCATAATTAATTTTATCTTCTTCGATTTCATAACTTATATTTTTTGAAAATGATTCATTTATTAAAAATATGTCTTGTGAAACGTAGCCAATTTTTTTTTGCCAACTTTTTATATTATCTTTGACTGGTCTACTATCTATCAAAATTTCACCTTTATCTGGTATAATTAAGCCAATTAATAAATCTAGCAGCGTGCTCTTTCCTGATCCACTATTACCGCTAATTCCAATAATGGATCCTTTTGGAATCATAATGTTTATATTTTTTAAGACTTCCAAATCATTAGTATTATAAGAAAACTGAATATTTTTTAGACAAATTGACTCTTTAAAATCTAAATCTTTACTTACTAAGTCTGTTGTTTTTTCTAAATTTTGGATTTCATTTTTTACTATTTCACTCACAGGTAAATTTGTTTTTAATGTGTTCAAATTTACCATAATCCTACCAACAGATGGCATAATTCTAAATGCTGCAGCAGCAAAGATACCTATTATTGGCATAGAATTAGTTATTGAATTATTAGAATAAAAAATTATCAGAATAATAACATTCAAAGATACTAGAAAAGTAATTTCCAACCAAAATCTTGGAATTGCAGATATAACATTTTTGTAAACTCCCATTTTTAAAGACAACCAATTTACTTTATCGAATATGTTTAAAAACATTCCTGTTTTATCGTTTAATTTTATTTCTCTTATTCCACTAAAAGAATCTAAAACTAATTTTTGTCTTTGTCCTTCGTACAAATGTGATTTTCTTCCTATTTCTTCAATTTTTTTTTTTTATTAATACAAATAAAAGATATGTACTAAAAAAAAATAATATAAAAATTGCTACTGACTCAACGGGCTGGAGATAGATTAAAAATGATGCTAAACTAAGAACTAATATAGAGTCAGTTAATAATAATATTGTGGAATTTATTCCTGTTGATAAAACTGAAGTTTGATTAATGTTGTGTAAAAGATCAGATGCTGATCTGCTAAAATAAAATTTATAACTACTCCTTAAATAACCTTTATATAATTCATTTTGCCATCTATAACTTAGTTTTGCTACAAAGGTTGCCTGCATCCACTGGATCAAAATTAATATAATATTTTTAATTAAGAATAATATTGAAATAGATGCAATCATTAAAACAACAATTGCTTCATTTAAACTTAAGAAATTTAATTTTTTTATATCAAGAAATGAAAATATTTCTTTCAAATTTAATAAAATTTTAGGGTATTCATTTATACTATTTGGTTCTGCCATAAAGTATATTAGTGGGATTATTAAGCTAACACCTGCCACTTCAAGTAATGCCGATAACATCATTGCTAATAATATTACGAAAGAAGTTTTTTTTTGTTCTTTTGTTAATAGTTTTAAAATATTAAATAAATTTTTCATTTTAGCAAATCTTGATTTAATTTAAGAAAAGAGGGGCTAATTTTAATTTTATTTTCACCTAGTTTATTATTATGTTGAACTCTAACACTTGAAAATAGTTTTCTATATAAATTATCAAACTCTTCTTGGATCTCTACATCTTCTTTATTTAATTCATTACCCTGAGCGTGATATAAGCATTCCTTGGCAAAATTTAGTATTTCTATACTAGAATTTGGTATCAGTTCAATATTATTATTTTTATAATCAAAAAAGTTTGTAGAAAAACAGCAATTAGTGGCCATAAATTCTGTTAATGAGAGTAGTTTATCCGAATTTTTATATTTAGCCCTTTTAAAAATAAAAAAAGGTAAATTGTTTTCTTTTGTTCTACTGTGAATTTCTCCAGGGTTAATGTTGATTATATAAATAGCCTTCCCAGCAATAATAGGCAAAGTATTCAATCCAGCATCACTTCCAAAATAAAATTTACAATTAGAAAGTAAAAAAATATCATTAAAGTCATTCTGGTATTCGCTATTTACATAATCAAATATTTTATCTGAGGAATTTTCAAATTTTTCCGTTGCTACAGACCCCATTCGAAAAATATCATATTCATTCTCAGAAAAATAAACAGCAGCCTTTTCCATGGATTTAATACTAAAGTCTCTGTGATCATGATATGACCAATCATTAAATCGGTTTGGCCATCCACTTTTAAATTTTTTTAAATATTCGCTATCTCTATTATGAAAGCAAATCCATTCATTTTTTTGATTAAATTTAATTTGATTGAAAAATTTTTTTACTTTTTCTTTTTCCAGGTCATTATAAGTTAAATATTTTTTGGTTTCGTTCTTTGCACTTGAAGGTAAATGCATTATGTTGTAATCAGTGATTTCAAATATAAAATCATTTTCTTTCCAAAAAATTAAAAAATTAATAATATATCTAAAAAATAAATTATAATTATAAATTCTTATATGACCTTTCATTTTTTCTGCTATTTGATGATTGCAAACAATTTTATCGTAAAAAAATATTATCCTAAGTTTTTTTAAATTATAATTAACACTGGTAGATTGAAGGTGATTTATACGCAAATTTTTTTCCCTATGAACCAAATATCCAATGATATCTGAAGGTAAATGTCCAATTCTCGAAGATGTTATTTTACAAATTTTAATATTTTTAATTAAATTAAATTTTAGTAAAATCCAAAAAAAAGGATATGGAACATAATAAATAATGAGTCTAAGAATTTTTCTCATTTTATATTTATTTTTTCTCTACTAGTAAGTTATCAATTACTAGAAAGTCTAACTTACTTTTTAAAAAAAAATCAAGTGCTTGTTTTTGTGTTTCAATAATAGGCTGGCCTGGCCCATTAAATGACGTATTAAGCAAAATAGGAACTTCTTTAATCTTTTTTAACTCATTCAATATGGGAAATAATGACTCATTTTCTTTTGAAACAGTTTGAACTCTTGCTGTGTTATCAACATGAGTGGTTGCAGGAATAATATTTTTTTTAATTTTAGCAGTGAAAAGCATAAAAGGGCTTATTTTTGGACCACTTTCAAACCATTTTGAAAAATCAGTTTTTAAAACTACAGGTGCAAATGGTCTCCATAGTTCTCTAGATTTTATTTCATTTACTTTTTTCCAATTATTTTTATAAGTAGCGTTCGCTAGTATAGATCTATTACCTAAAGCACGAGGGCCTACTTCACTTCGGCCATGACAAACTGCTATGATTTTATTTTTCGTTATCAAAATTGCAATTTTTTTACTGATATTTTTACACTCACTAAACTTTAATTTTTTATATTTTGATTTTAACTCTTTAGTAGAAATTTTTTGATATTTTGGTCCTAAATAAACAGTTTGACCAGATGAATGTTTAAATCTCTTAGTTTTTTTCAAAACATTATGATAAACATACAGTGCACTACCAGTCGATAGTCCTCCATCGTGAATGGCTGGTGGTACAGAAACATTCTTAAATTCACTTTTTAAAAAAATATTGGTATTTGACGGACAATTCAAATTGGTACCTCCAGTTAAGCACAGGTTAAAACCTGTCTTAAGCTTGGCATTTTCAAAACTATAAAATACTTTATTTACTGTATTTAGCATAGTCTCCTCAAAAATTTTTTGTGTTGATGCAGCTATGTCTATATTGATGGGATCTAAAATTTTTTCTAATTTTCCAAAATTTTCTAATTTATATCCTTTAGTTTTAGCTTTAGATAGACAATGAATAACCCACGATTCTAATGTTTTAAACCTATTATATTTTATTTTTTGATTAATTTTTAACAGTTGTTTTTCATAGTATTCATAATTTTTTTTTTCTTTAAATGAAAATTTATTTCCTACAAACTTTTTATCAAAAAAGACTGGTTTTCCATAGGGTGCCAAGCCCATGAGTTTTCCTGGACCCTCTTCATTACCAAAACCTAAATAACAAGACAGCCCCTCATAAAACCTACCAATTTCTAAATGATGAGGCATCACAGGATAAATTCTATTTTTATCACCATAATAACACATTCCACCTCTATAAATACCTTTTGCAAAACTACCATCATGCGAAAGAATAGCAGCCTTGGAAAAAGGTGACATATAAAATGCATAAGAAGCATGGGACATATGATGCGATACAATGAATCCAGGTATTTTTATCTCATTAATAGTTACTGATATTGGTAAATACATTCCATTACTTAAATTTTCATTAAACTTATTTTTAAAAATTAAGTCATCTAAATTTTTTATTTCTACTTTTTTTTTCCATTTATTTGGCATTATGAATTTTTCAATAGATCCTAATGTTTCAAGATTAGCTAAATTCTTAAATTCATCTTTAATTCTTTTTAAAAAAATATTTTTTTTATTTTTTAGTAATGAGTTTTTTATCTTATATTCAAGTCTTCTTCTTAATGGTAATTTATCAAATTCTTTTTTCCATAAATTTTTTTTAAAAAAACTACTTTTAAAATCATATTCAAATTTAAATTTTTTAGGTTCGGGAAAAAAATACTCAATATTTTGAGTACTTGTAATTGTACAATATTTAATATTTTTGATATCACAACTTGCATGAATAAGTGCATTTTGAATATCATCATAATTAACACCTATAGCATGTCTAATTCTATTGTGCCTTTCAATCTCCATACAATAGATAACTTTACCATCTTTAATTATTGATATACTTGCATCATGTCCAAAGTGGATACCTAAAATATACATAATTGATTACTGTAAAGATAAAATTTTTTTGATAAATGTTTGATTATTTAATTTAAAAAGTTTTATACTTTTTTCTATTTTATTTAAATCTAATTTATTAGTTATCAAAATATCTTCACGGAAAAAATATAATCTTTTTTTTTTTTTAATTGCTAAATTAATTAAATCAAATCTAAATTTAGAGCCATAACTAAACTGTAGAAGTGAATAAAATGCAAATCCATCTATTTTGAATTTACCCTTAATAGTTTTTTCAATTACCGAACAAAGATGAAAAGTTTTAAGCTCTTCATTTCTTACATTATCTAAAGTAAATTTTTTTTTGAATAAACCATTTTCAATAAGCTCTCTTTGAAATTTTTGAGGTATAATATCAATTATACTAATATCCATAAAAGCTAAAAATTTAGTATTGCTCATTTTTTAAGGTAAAATTTGTAATTTCTGAAAAACTAATTGGTTTATAATAGTCTAAGTATCCTTTTTTTCCATAAGGTGAAAATGTGTTCTTATATCTTATATTTATTGCCCACCTAGTTTTTTTTTCTTTGTTTATTAGTGGGTGATGCCATGTTTCAGGAGAAAAAATTATATAATGTCCAAACTTAACATCTGGATTTATACCATTGCGCATAGAAAAAATATCCATCTTTTCTGATTTATAGTTTTTTGAAGACAAAAACTTCTCTATAATTTTTGATTTATTGGGCTTAAAAAAACACATACTCATAGTTTTTTTACAGTCTACAAGTGGCAGCCAAATATTCACTTGGTAACGTGACTCTGGTGGTGCATCCTTGTGAATTATTGCTCTAGTATCATCGCCCGGTTGCTGTATAACAAGATTTATATTTTTTTGCACAGAAATATCTGAACCAAATAAATTGATCAGCTTATCTGATAAAATTTCATAAATTAATTTTTGAAATTTATCGTTTTTATTTATTTTATTTATAATGTCTAATCTAAATTTATTAAAATCATTAATCTTATTTTCAAAATGATGAATATTTTCTAATGATACTTTTTTATTTTTTAAATTAACTTGAACAAATTTAGTAATTTCTTTTTTAATCTGATTTAAATAAATAATATTTTTTTTATCAATTTTTACTAGTTCAAATCCATCTTTAATAAGTTTTAATTTATTTTTCATATATTTTAAAAATTATAATATTTAGTTAATTTATGAGGTCCAAGCACTCTTTCATAAAAAATTGCATAATTAGATAAAATCTCAACTGTATGAATCAATTTTTTATTAAATCTAAAATAATAATTTTTACTTGCCTCTATAATATGGCTTTCTTTTATTTTTCCATTTTTAAGAAAAAATATAAGTTTCATTTTACCATAAATAATATGATATGATTTTTCAGATTTTAAATTTATATGAGGGTCATATCTCTTCTTTTTAGTAAGACACATTAACATTTCCTGAAATTTATTATTTCTATTTTTATGAATTAAAATCATAGCTTTTTGATGATTATTTATCTTAGCTTGTTTAATTAGGAAATTATTCATTGATTTTCCAATTATAATTTTTTTTTTAATTGGTAAGTAAATATTTTTTTTTTTATTTATTAGTTTAAAGTTTTTCAAAATCAATCTAAATATTTTTTAATATATTATTTAAACTTAAACCATGTTTTTCAAGAAGTTGGTCATAACTTCCATAAAAATGGATAAACTCATCCTTCAACGTAAAGCTTTTTATTGTTTTTTGTATTTTATTATTAAATGCAATTTCTTTTACCCTTGAAGATAGACCTCCATGAGGAACATGTTCCTCAATAATAATTATTTTTTTATGTTTATTAAGCATTTTCAGTACCCCTGATTCATCTATAGGTTTTATAGTGTGGCAAGATATTAAGGATACAGATTTTCCTTTATTTTCTAAATTATTTTTTAGTTTTATTGCTAAAGAAATAATTACTCCATATGTAATTATTGCTACATCGTCACCTTTAGTTATATATCTAATTTTTCCAATTTTAAATTTATCAACTGATTTTTTTGTTACTATTGGCTCACCTTTTTTACCCAACCTCATATAGACTGGACCAGTACTTTTTGTAGCACACCATTGTGTTGCAAGTTTCATCTCTTCTGGATCACAAGGGGCTAACACAGTCATATTTGGAATAGCACTTGATACAGCTATATCTTCCATTGAATGATGTGTTCCACCTAATGTTGAATAGATTACACCAGCCCCCATACCAATTATAGTCACTGGTAGATTTTGATAACACAGGTCAACTCTTATCATCTCAAAAGGTCGATATAATGAAAATGTAGCAATAGTGTAACAAAAAGGTCTCATTCCTTTTAGGGCTAAACCTGCGGCAATTCCTATCATAGACTGTTCTGCCACACCACAATTTATGAATCTGTTTGGAAATTTTTTTCTAAACTTCAATATAGATCCTGCTGGAGAGATATCTGCAACTATAGCACAAATTCTTTTATCTTTTTTTCCCTGTTCATATATAACGTCAGCAAATTTATCTCTCATGAATATATTTCTTTCAATTCTTTGATTGCAATTTTATGCTCCTCTTTAGTGGGAGATCTATAATGCCATATAGGTTTGTTTTCCATAAAAGAAACGCCTTTACCTTTTACTGTGTTACATATTAATAGAAATGGTTTTTTTTTGTTTCTTTTTTCAATTTTATTAATTATTTTTCCTACTGAGTGACCATTCACACTTGCACAATCAAATCCAAAACTTTTTACTTTATCTATAATTGGGTAAAATTTTGGATGTGTCTCTATTGTATGCCCAAAAGATTGAGAGCCATTGTGATCTAAAATACATATTAAATTTTTTAAGTTTAGATTTGCAGCCATCATCATATTTTCCCAAGTAGAACCTTCTTGTAACTCACCATCACTTATCACCACATATATCTTTTTATTAATTTTTTTTATTACATTTGCATGTGCCATACCAGCTGCTATACCCATTCCATGCCCAAGCGAGCCTGTAGATGCTTCGATTCCTGGATTTCCATAATCTGGGTGACAGCCTAAGATACCATTAGGTTTACAATAACTATCAACTTGTTTTTTACTTAATATTTTCTTATATTCTAGAACAACGTATTGAGCTATGCAGCCGTGGCCTTTTGACATAACAAAAGTATCACCTTTTTTCATAATAGAATTGTAAAGAATATCCACAATCTCCATTGATGAAAATGCACCAGCCGCATGCAAGGCTGTTACAGTTTGAGATATATCTAAAATTCTCTTTCTAAATTTTTTACATCTAGATGCAGAGCTATCTATAATTTTTTTTAATTTATTTGAGTTCATAATTCAAAGAAAAATTTTTAATACAATTAACTATATAATTTAAAGATTGTTTATTTAAATAAATATGTAAAGGCAAGCTTAAACTTTGAGTTTGTATTAATCTAGCTACAGGAAAATTATTTTTTTGTAATTTTTTATATATTGTTTGATTTGGTATGATTAATGGATGTTTAATTCTTGTTTCAATATTCTTAGATTCTAAATATCTTTTTAATTTATCTCTATTTTTTACTAAAATTTGATAGTCATAACCAGATGAATTTTCTAAATCATATTCTGAATTAAGTACATATTTTTTCAATTTATTTTGATAAAATTTTATAATTTGTTTTCTTATTTTCATATCTCTTTTGTAATGTTTTAATTGATTAATTAATAAGATAGCTTGCAGTTCATCAAACTTATAGTTTAACTCAAAAAAATCAGATATTTCTCTATTCTGCTGCTGTAAACCTAAATCTCTAAGTTTATGCAATTGTATTTTGATTTTTTTTGAATTTGTTAAAATTGCACCTCCTTCTCCAAAGCCACCAAAAACTTTCATTGGATTAAAACTAAATGTTGCTAAATCTGCAAAGCCACCTGCAAAAATTTTTTTTTTTTTTGCTCCAAAAGCCTGTGCAGCATCTTCAATTGTAATAATATTTTTTTTTTTTGATATTTTTAAGATTTCTTCAATATTACTTATGACTCCTTTAAAGTGAACTATTATAACGGCTTTGGTTTTTTTAGTTATTGATTTTAAAAAACTTTTTGGGCAAATATTTTGATCAAATTTTACATCAACAAAAATAGGTTTAGCTCCAGTCATGGATATCGCGTGTGCTGTTGCTATCCAAGAAATTGAAGGGCAAATAACCTCACACCCTTTTCCAATATTTAAGCTTTTTAAGGCCAAATAAATTGCAGTAGTTCCAGAACTTACACCTACACAATATTTTTTTTTGCAAATTTGAGCAATTTTGTTTTCAAAAATTTTGAGATATTTACCAGGCAAATATTGTCCAGAATTTAAATATTTCTTAAAATCTTTTGTTAAATCGACAATATCATCATTCTTTTTCTTTAGATCTCTATATTTAATTAATTTTTTCATACAATCTATGTGAAATAAATAAACTCATAATCACCCTTATAATTGTTCATTTTTAATATCCATTCCCATTCTATTTTACTAAAAAAAGCTTGAGCAGTTAATGACCAACATTGAAGATTGAAAAGCTCTTTTTCATTTCTAAAGCTTTCATTAACAATGTAAGATTTTTTTCCTACTTTTTGAATTTGTTTTAAGCTTTTATACAAATCAAATATTTGCAAATTATGTAGACAATTTATGGATATTACTAAATCGAAGAAGTTATTTTTGTAGCCAAGCTTGTCTTGGGCTTTTTGATGCTTTAAATATTTTTTTATTGTTGGTTGAGAATTCTTAATGGCATATCGTGAAATATCAATTCCTCTTACATAAATGCTTGGTAATAAAAGTTTTATTTCATAAAGCAAGTATCCTTTTCCAGCACCTATATCTAATATTTTAGAATTATTATTTAACTTATATTTTTTGATAATTTTTTTTGCTAAAGCAGTCAATCTTCCAGGTATATATTTATAACCTCCGTAACCAAATTTTCTTTCACCATCCCAGTAATCAAAGCCATATTTTTTTGATTTTATTATACATTCTATTTTTTCATTGTTCATTCTTTCAGAATAAGATCGCTTAGTAGAGTTATGAAAAGTTCCAAATAAATTAATTAATTTAGCCATAATTAGAAAAATGATTTTAAATTATTAATTTTAATTAAATCTTTTATTAGGTTTAAATTTTTTAACTTTGCATTGCTAAATCCTCTATAACCATCGTGTGGCATCGGTCCTATTCTTTTAATGTAATTTATTTTCACTTCATCTCCACTTAATTTTATAAATTTTTTTGCTATTGCATGAAATGAAATTACATGTCCACTAACTACATTAAATGTGCCTTTTAAATTTTTATCAATAATTTTGCTTATAATATTACCTACATCATCTATATGAATATGATCTCTCCTTTCTTCACCTTTACCAAAGATGTTTACTTCTTTTTTTAATTTAACAGTCCTATTAAATTTATTTGGCCCATAGCCGTTATGTGGATCATTTTTGCCATAAACTAAAGTAGGTCTAATTATTGATATATTGTTTGCAAAATTTAATTGAAAAATATTCTCTCTCATTAAGTGCATCATACCGTGCAAAGATAGAGGTTTGGTTGCCGACTTCTCATTTAGCTTTTTTTTAGAATCAGAATAAACAGCATCTGAACTAAGGTAAATAAATTTTCTTATTTTTTTATCTTTAGTGGCTTGACAAAAATTAAAGCACATTGTTAAATTTTTCTGAAATATTGTAATATCCTTAACAGGTGCATTTGCTGCAGCAAAAAAAATTATATCATTGGGGCGAACAATTTTTTTTATCTTTTTAACAGCGTTTATATTTTCTAAATCTATAATATCTCTATGGATTTTTATGATATCGTATTTTTTTTTTGATAAGAAACTCATCACTGATTTAGCGATAAAACTATTGCTCCCAATAACTAAAATTCTTTTTTTTTTCATTTTAAATAAAATTATTTTTTCCTAATGAAAAAAATCTTATATTCTTAAATTTTTTTTTATCTTGAATAACATTATAAGGGTCTATTATAATTTTTTTTTTCATAAATTTATTTAGAACTTTACTTTCAATTCTTTTAAATTCATCCCAAGGTGTCATAATAATTAGTATATCAGATTTAACCAATACATCTTTGATATTCAACAAACGTTCAAAATTACTTATTTTAAATGATCTTGCCTTAGGGTCATAACCAAAAACTTTATTAAATTTACTAATTTTTTTGATTATCTTAATTGATGTTGAATTTTTCAAAGAATCTGTATTTTTCTTATACGATAAACCTAAAATACCATATTTTATTTTTTGTTTATCTAAGTTCATTTTCTTTATGATATTTATTACCCATTCTTTTTTTAATTTTGAAAATAAGTTAATCGACTGAATAAATTTATTATTAATATTAAATTTTTTATTTAATTCTTCTATACTTTTTATATCTCTTTCTAGATTACCCCCAGTAATACCTAAAGCAGGATTGATATAAGAATATTTTCCTATTCTTTTATCCATAATAAGAGCATTTTTAATCTGCTCCCAATCAGCGTTAGTTTTTTCACATAATTCTGTGAATTGATTAGTTGCTGTAATTGATGCACATAAAAAAATATTTATTGCTTTTTTTGTAAGTTCTGCGCTCTCATAGTTCATTGTAATTATTGGACAATTAAATTTTTTTAAATAAGTATTATAGTGACTGTTTATTTCATTTGTTTTATTTCCAGTTCCAAGAATAATTCTTTCTGGATGATTTGCCCTATTAACAGCATTTCCAAAAACTAATGTCTCAACCTGATAATACAAATTTCTTTTATTAAATTTTATTTTTCTAGTAAATCCCAAACTAACTTGTGAAAGCACAACAAATACAGAATCATTCTTCAAAAATTTTAAAGCATTATTGATATTAGTTTTGATCTTTTTAATATTGCTAATATTTTTTATGTCTGTTTCGACATCTTGAGAGAAAAATATAATTTTACATTCTTTTAGATCTATTGGATTGTTTGTAAACTTAATCCTATTTTTTTTTTTAATTATAGTTTCTCTAAGTTTTGGCTCATTGTATTCAATTATATCATTTTTTAGGTTTTCAATTTTTTTCTTATCCTCATCATAAGCAACCACTTTATAGTTTTTATTTAAAGATGAAGTCAGATAATTCATGCCTAAGTGGGTCAATCCTATGTATCCGATTTTTATACTCATTTTATATTGATTGATAGAATTGAAAAATTGTTTTTATAATTCTATCCAAATCTTTTTTTGTTATACTTGGTCCACTTGGTAAAAATAATTGTGTTTCTTCTAACTCATCTGAATTAGGATATTCTTTTTTAGGTATCTTAAATAATTCAGTTTTATGAAATCCTATTGGGCCAAACTTATTCTCAATTCTATTTTTAAAAAGAAATCTAGATAACTGGTTTCTTTTTTTAAATACTAAGAATTCCATGTACATTGGTTTTTCTGAGATAAAATCTAAATGAGCACTTGGAATCATAATTTTTTTAAGAGGATTTAATTTTTTGACCAAATATTTATAATTATTAAGAATGGTATCTTGTGTTTTTTTTAATTTTTCTAATGAGGCAAGTGCAATTGCAGACTGCACATCTGTAATTTTAAAATTAAAACCATACTTATCATATTTGGTTACATTTTTAACACCGGTATAGCCGTGCCTTCTCATATCTCTTACTCTTTTTGCTAATATATTTTTTTTAACCGTTAAAAATCCTCCTTGTCCAGATGAAAGTGGTTTTGTCATTGACATAGAAAAGATACCTATATCTCCAAAAGTGCCTGCATATCTCCCTTTTTTCTTTAACCCTATTAGGTGGCAGGCATCTTCTACTAAAAATATATTTTTCTTTTTGGCTATTTCTACAATTTTTTTCATATCACTAAAATAACCATTAAGTGATATTGTAAAAATTATTTTTGTCTTTTTAGTAATAACTTCCTCAATTTTTTTTGCATCAATTGTCATTCTTCTTTTTTCAACATCTACAAAAACAGGTTTGGCACCAAGAATTTTACATGCATTCGTTGCATTTACCCAGCCAAGATTAGGCATAATGATTTCATCACCAGGTTTTATATTCAGTGCCATAAATGCAAGTAATGTAGCTGCGCTTCCACTGCTAACAGCAACAACATTTTTTGCATCTAAATATTTTTTTAGTTTATCCTCTAGACTGTATGTGGTTTGTCCTAGATCTATTCTTTTTTCAGACAATGTTTTTAGAATATTTTTTTTTTCTTCTTTGCCAAAGTTAGATTGCCAAACCCAATAGTCTATTTGATTATTTTTCATATATCTTAATTTCTTCTTAATTTACTTAAGTTATTATTTATTATTTTCTCTTTATCAATTTGAATATTATTTTTTGTAAGATCTAATTTCTCAAAATAAGTAATCTCTTTTTTCCATGTTTTATCACCTTTTGGGTAAATAATCTTTTTTTCCATGGGTATTCCTGATGGAAATTTTCTTTTTCTAATAGAAAGAGTGCTTTTTGACCATTTACATAAAGAGTTAAGATGAATTGACCCTAATGAACCATATAAATCAAAATAAAAACTATTTTTCCAACTACACAGTGACATTTCTAAAAAAATTTTTATTCCTTTGTAGTTAACCTGTATCTTTGCATGATCCGATGATTTATTTTCAAAATTATTTATACTTAAGAGTTTAATAGATGTAATTTTTGTGCCAAAAAGAAATATGCACATGTCTATTAAATGTGAACCTAAATCTGGAACAACACCCTCACCTTTATCCTTCCAGTTACTCTTACGCACTAAAAACGATGTACCATTTCCATAAAAAATTTTACAATAATACAGTTTTCCAATAGTTTTTTTATTTAAGATTTTTTTTATTTTTTCTATACCTGGTTCAAATCTGTGATTATATGCAGTATACAATAAAACTTTTTTTTTTATTGCTTTTTTATAAAGATAGTTCAATTCTTTGTTGGGCAAAATTAAAGGTTTTTCTACTAAAATATTTTTTTTATTTTTTATACACTCATTTATTATTTTTTTTTTTTGAGCGTCTGGTACGCATATAAAAACATTACTATACTTATCTTTTGGAATTTCTGATAAAAACTTATAATTACTTTTAGTTTTCTTTTTATTAATATCTACTGATGCTATAAATTTTTTACCTAAATTAACTTTTCGCTTCTTTCCTTGAACACCCATCCCAACAATTACGGTATTGCTATTTTTGGATTTTATATTTTGTTTCATCTTTAATTGATTCAATTTTTTCAATAATATCTTTAGCATTGATTGGTATATTTCCTTCAAGGACACATTCTTTTGCGGCTGCAATAGATCCTATTATTGATGCCATAACTATTGAACCAGATGCTTTTAGTGTTAAAGTTGCATAAGCTAATAGCGCATCTCCAGAACCATTATTATCTACAATTTGTGAAACTAATGAAGGCAATGAGAAATATACTGACGAAGCTTGTTCTTTTCCAACAATAAATGCCCCCCTTTCTCCTAATTTCAAAATTAAATTTTTATACTTATTTTTTTCATATAAGCTTCTACTTAAGTCCCCTATTCCCGAGTCTTGATCGGCCAATGAAAATCTTGCCTCTCTTTCATTTGGGGTTATTAAATCAAAATTTTTATAATCTAAAATATTTCCCCATCTTGTAGCGACTTGGCTATCTGCTGCTTTAAATACATTTTTTTTTATAGATGTACTAAATCTTGGAATACTTACTTTATTAAAAAAGCCATGTCGAAAATCACTAAAAATAATCGTACTTGATTTGTCATCTTTAATAATTTTTTCTATTTTTTCTACTATCGCTTCAGGGATTGCCTGATTATCTAAATTATCAATTTTTAACATTTTATAGTTGTTAGCTATAATTGTATTTTTGTTTGTTGTTGGTCTTGTTGAATCTTTTATAATATTGAATTTAATATTATTTTGCTTTAAATCTTCTTTAACATAGTTACTCAACTTATCATTACCTAAAACTGTTGTGAATGTAACTTGCGCACCAGCTTTTTTTAGATGTTTTGCTACAATACCTGCACCACCTAAATAATCTTTTTTACTTTGAAATAAAACACTTGGAGTTGGGGTTTTTGTATTACCTCCAATTAAATTAGTTGAAGTATAAGTATCGACTATTGTATCACCAAAAACATGGACTTTTATTTTCTTGAATTTGTTAACAACTTTTTTTAATTGATCAAATGAAATATTATTATTTTTCATTAAATCAATTATTTTTAATGTATCAATTTTTGGCTCAGAAAGTTTAAGCAATTTACTTGAAGAATAAACTATATCCCCTGGAGTAAATATCATATTTCCGCCAAATTTTTTTATCTCCTTCATTTCTTCAGTGGTGGCTTTTGGCAAACTTCCAGAAGAATACTCAAATCCTTTTGCAAAAAAATCTGGCTTTATGATTGAAATATTTTTTAAAGGTTGAAAATTATTATCTATAATCACAAAATCAACCATTTCTAAAGCTGCAAGATTTATTGCTCTTAAATTTTCAGGTACAAATGGTTTATATAGTCCCTTTGTGATAAATTTATCAGCAGTTAAGCTAACAACTAAAATATCCGCTTTCGATTTTGCATAATTTAAATGTCTTATATGACCAGGATGAACAACATCAAAATTCCCATGGCACAAAACAACTTTTTGTTTTCTTGGAAATTTTTTTATTCTAACTATTAGTTTTTCTATCTTAACTATTTTTTTTTTGTAATCATCTTTCATTATTTTTTCATAAATTTAAACCAAACTTTTGTAGCTTTTTTAATTTTTTTTGGAGTCCATAGAGGTGCATCTTTCCACTTATGTATCTCACTCATCATTTTATTTACACCATCTTTAAATAGTATTTTTGGTTTCCATTTTAATTGGCTAGAAATTTTTTTGATATTGGCAGTTGATCTAAATGGTTCTCCTGGCCTAGTGGGAATAAATTGAATCTTGCCCCCTATAAATTTTGCTAAATCTAAAATTTTTTGTGGCTTTCCAGTCCCAACATTATAAATTTCTCCTTTTTTAGAAGTCTGGGAGGCTAAATAAAATGCATTAGCAACATCAGTTACATAAACAAAATCTCTTGCCTGTTTACCATTTCCCACAACCGTTAGTGGTTTGTTTTTTATTTTTTGTTTAAAAAAAACCCCAAAAACTGCTCCATATGCTCCAGTTGTTCTTACACGTGTCCCATAGGCATTAAAGATTCGAATAACATTCACGGGTAGGTTGTAAACTTTTCCCCAATGTAAAGCTGCTTTTTCTCCTAGATGCTTACTTAGCGCATAAGGATGTTCTGTATTTATTTTTTCCTTCTCATCTATTGATGAATTATTTAAGCCATAACAAGAAGCTGATGCTGCATAGACAAATTTTTTAACATTTGCTTTTCTTGAGGCTTCTAAAACTTTTACAGTTCCCTGAACATTTACATCCATATATTCAGTTGGTTTTTCAATTGATGGTACTATATCTCCAATACCAGCAAAATGATAAACGTAGTCAACATTTTTAAAAAAGACACTGTTTGAGTCTAGTGAACAAATATCTTGCTTAATAAATTTAAAATTTTTATTTTTTAAGTGATGTTTGAGATTTCTTTTGTGGCCCCCAATTAAATTATCAATTACTATCACACGATAGTTTTGAGAAATTAATAAATCAACCATATGACTACCTATAAATCCCGCACCACCTGTAACGATTGCTATTTTTTTTTTATTTTTCATATAGCTTTAATATTTTGCATTCTTTTAATATTAAAATAAATATCTTTATCAAATGAATTTGATAATAAATCATTTTTAAAAGCTTCACAAAGATCCTCAACTGCATTTTCTATTGTTCTCTTTGGTGAATAATTTAATAAATCTTTTATTTTATCTGAATTGATATGGTATGACCTATTATCATCAGAATGTTCCTTAATAATATTAATATTACCTTTTTCAGGAAATTTTATTTCAACAACTTTTTTAACTAAATTTGCTATTTCCATGATAGACAAGTTTTGATATCCAATATTAAATATTTGATTTTTTATTTTTTCTGAATCTGATTTAATTAAAACTTCAACTGCATCACAATAATCCATTACATGAAGATTTGGTCTTAACTGATCACCACCAAAAACAGTTATCATATTTTTATTAACTGCAAAATTTGTTAAAATATTCACCGATAAATCTAATCTCTGTCTTGGCGCAAAGCCACAAACTGTTGCAGGTCTAAAAATCACTCCTTCAAAACTTTCATCTGTATGTTTAAAAAGTAAAGGCTCACATAATCCTTTATATTTATTATAAAGTGTTAGAGGAACTAATGGGTGATCTTCAGTAACATTTTTTTTATCTGATATACCATAAACTGAACTTGAGGAAGCATAAATGAATCTTTTTATTCCAGCACTTTTTGCAGCAACAACCATTGGTTCAAATGCATCTAAATTTATGCTTGTGGATAATTTCTCATCTAATGCAAAACTTGTATCGTTAGATATACAAGCCAAATGAATAAATACATCATGATTTTCACAGCTTTTTCTTATTTTTTCTTTATCTCTGATATCTCCTTTAATGATATTTAGGTTGGGCTGATTTTTTGGAAGAAAACCATCAGTATAATACATAATGTCATAAACAGTTACTTTATAACCTTTTTTTAATAGCTCTGGGACAAGACAACTTCCAGCATATCCAGCTCCTCCAGTAATAAATATTGAATTAAATTTCATTTAGTTTGTTTTAAAAATAGAACAGGCAATACCTACACTTAGTTGCATACTTTGTAAATTATTAATTTATATGATCTAAGTATATTTTATTAGAATCTTCCTATCCTTTGTTTAATAAATAGTAATTAAATTTTAAAATATTGATTTTATTTTAGTAGATCTTGTAAAAAAAATTTCTATTCTTTTTTTTATACAAAATTTTTGTAATGCTATTTGCAACACTATCTAAGTTCATTTTTTTATTTTTTTGATATTTATAAAGCAATTTTTCGTTATATTTATTAATTCTTTTTTTCAAACCTCCCTCAGTTAAACCAATTTTAATTATAGAAAGTTCAATGTCTAATTTTTTGTATAATAAAGAAATTTTTTTAATCATGCTTTCTAAGAAAATTTTTGAGGAACTATAAATTGGTGACGAAAATGATTTTATATTAATGAAAGTACTAGAAAACACATATATTCTTGGCTTATAAAGTAAAAAGCTTTTTAGTATCAGGTTTATTATTTTTATTTGGACAACTAAATTTACTTTTAGATAAAAATCTATTTCTTTTTCTTTTAGAGAATTTAACAATTTATCGTCATTTTTTCCCATAAATAAAATTATATGCATATTTGATATAATTATTTTTTCTAAGATTTTTTTTAATTTTGATATCTTGTAATCTTTAACAAAAAAATATTCTACATTACTAATTTTTTTTTTATTAATTTTTGATGAAAATACAAAAATTTTACTAAATTTTTTATTTTTAGAAATTAATTTTTTTGCAATTTCTGACGATCCACCAAAAATTATTAAATTAATTTTTTTCATTTTATTTTTTTTTTAATAATACAATTTTGTAGTTTAACCCAACACCAAATCCACACATTAAAATATCACCATTAATTTTTTTATTTTTTAAATGATCATGAATTAATATAGGAATAGTAGCAGAAACAGTATTTCCCCTTTTCGAGATATTTTCAGGAATCTGTACTTTGTATTTTTGAAATTTTCTTTTAAAAAAATTACAGACAAATTTTGAACCTTGATGTAAAAAAATAGTTTTTACTGTACTTTTATTTTTTGTATAAATTTTTTCTAGGGAAGGATAAACATTATTTTTAACAAATTGGTAAACCTCTGCTCCATTCATTTTCATATTTTTTTTATGTTCACACATTAAATGCTGATAGAGCTCTGGATGTACATCTGAATAAAATTTCATGAGATATTTTTTTTTTTCAAATATAAAAGCAGAGGCACCATCGGCAAATATTGTAGAAACTGATCTATCAAACTTATTAATATTTTTACTATAGGTTTCAGAATTTATAATAAGGGTATTTCCTTTTAATCCATTCGCAATTTCCATTGCATCTAAAAAGCCTGTACAAGCAGAATTTAAATCAAAAACTTTTTTTATATTTTTTATTTTTACTTTAGCCAAAAAAACTGCTGAATTTGCAGGAAATTTATATCTAAAATTTTGTGATACAAATATAAGATTTTCAATTTTTACTTTTTTACTTTTTATATTTTCCCAAGCCTTAATGGCCAAATCTACTACATCTTGTCTATTTGAAGCAATTGAAATTTTTTTAGGACCGGTACTTAGTAAAACTTTTTGAGCTTTTTTTAACCCAAACATTTTTTTTAACTCTAGAAAAACATTTCTTTTATTTGTTCCTAAAGATATTCCTATGTTATTTATCAGGGTAATTATTTTGCTAATTTTGCTTTTTTTAACTTATTAAATAATTGTGACAATGATGTAAAGTTTGCAATATCATTTAATTTTCCAGCTTTTCCTTTTGTTTCTTTGTCTAATGTTGTCAGAATTGTTAAATGCCCCAAGGAATCCCATTCATCTAAGGTGCCTATTTTCAACTTTAATGATACTTTTTTTTTACTAATATTTAGACATTTGGAAATAATTTGTAAAAATTTTTTTTCATCCATCATAGTCAATAATATATTGTGAATTTAAAATAACACAACCTTTCTCTCTACAAATTTTTTTTTGGTTGGATCTGAAAAATTTGGGTTGTAGTGTTTTTTTACTGATTTAAATGTCCAGTGTGTTACTTGAGATAATCGTGAAAGATTAGGATTTTTGCATAATGGTGAACCATGTAACAAATTAGATTCCCATAATAAACAATCTCCTTTTTTCATAATTGGAGTGTAAGTTTTTAATTTTTTAAATTTAATAGTTTTCTTAACCCAATTCTCATACTTTTTATAATTTTTTTTTATTTGATCTAATGTAGTTGGAGACATGTTGTTATTTTCTTTTATAAAATTGTAAGTTTTTAATTTATGTGAACGAGGAACTATTTGAAGAGGTCCAGAATCTAGCTTGATATTTTCTAAGGCCACCCATGCACCAACTAATTTTCTTTCTGGCAAAGTACCAAAATGGGCATAGTCGCTGTGGAGTGGTTGTTGGGTGCTTCTCAAAAAATTTATAGTTGAAAAGGGTACTGCTTTATCTTCATAAAGATATTCAATCATATTTTTTATTTTTGAATATTTTGCTAATTTTTTACAATTATTAGAAAGTCTATAACTTTCCACAATTCTTGGTGATTTATTATATGAATATATTTTAGTATTCGTCTTATATTTTTTATCTTTTATAATTTTTTTTACATCAATATTAATTTTGTCTATCAAATCATCATCATAAATATTAAATATTACATAGCCTTCTTGCCAATAAAAATCTTTTAATTTTATTTTTATTTCTTTTTGCATATAGCAACCCTTGTATAAGCTGTATAAATATTAAAATTTCTATTAAAGCTAATATTTTTTTTATTTTTTAATTTTTTCATTATTTTTAAGTTTTCAATAAAAAATGGTGGCAAAGGCCAGATCAATTTTTCTGAATACCTCACATTGAACTTTTTTATGAGAAAACTATTGAGCTTTTGTGTATTACACAAAGAAATAATTGGTAGAATAAAAATTGAATTTTTTTTCAAAATTGAATCGATATCCATTAAAATTTTTTTTATATTTCTTAACCCATCTTCACCGGAATCGCAGGCTATACCATTGTACCATGGGCTTAAATTAGCCACAGTATCATTTATACTTGACACATCTGAAATTATAACATCAAATTTTTCATTTTGTTTTAGCCATGGATCTAACCAAGCTCCAACTTTAAAAATAGTTTTTTTATACTTTAATTTTTTTTTTGCTATGTTTATTGCTTGTTTAGAAATGTCACTTAAATGAAAAAAATTATTCATTTTTTTATGATTTTTAATTAAAAAATTACTTATATTTCCATCTCCACAGCCTACTTCTAGTATTTTTTTAGAATTTTTAAATCTCTTAAGAATTTTATGAGATTCTTTTTGTAAACATTTACTTGTTAAGTTTTCTTGAAATATCATTATTTTTAATTCAAAGGATTTCTCTTGCTGGAGATCCAATTAGCTTAATGTTTTTTTTTAAAAAGTTTTTATTTACATAGCTTTTCTCGCATATCATGGAACCTTTTGCTACAATTACATTCTCAGAAATATGGGAATAGATCCCCATGAATGACTCCTCACCTAAATTTGAGCTTACAGCTAAAGTACTTCCTACAGCAATTGTGCAATAACTTCCAATTTTGACAAATGGATTAATTGAAGCAAAAGGGTATATCTTAACACTATAACCTATCTGTGCTTTTGAAAAAATATTAACAAACTGAAATACTACTGATCCAAATCCAATTTTTACATTTGATCCTATAACAGAGTTTGGGTGTATTAAGGTTAAAAGCCTATTAAGTTTTATATTATATTTTTTAATTAATTCTTTTTGTACAAATCTTCTTTTATGATTATTTATTGAAATGTTTATTTTTTCTTTTTTAAATTTTACAATATCTTTTATTTCACCCAATACAGGAATATCTAAGATTTTTTTTTTATAAAATTTTTTATTATCATCTAAAATTCCAACTATTTTAATTTTTTTTTTTGATGAATTATTTATGTTATTTACTAAATCTATTATTTCAAAAGCATAACTTGCTCCAATAATAATAAGTGGGATCTCTTTCATAAATTTAGTTAAAATGATTGTAAAGGTTCATACTAATCTAAATATATAAACGGTAAACAACAAATATTGTGTTTAATAATAAAAATATCATACCCTAAAAATTTTTTTCAGTGCATAAATCAAGCCAATTGAGCTATTAGTACTGGTCAGCTACACGCATTACTGCGCTTCCACATCCAGCCTATCAACGTG
>MDTF01004807.1_pt1 | contig 29195 bp, 29 predicted proteins | sample 811191 | NCBI WGS metagenome assembly MDTF01 (sample SAMN05326649, study PRJNA326480) | marine metagenome | isolation source: seawater | place: Southern Ocean | collected 2011 | reverse complement strand
TGTTTATTAGTTACTTCAGAAAAAGAATATAATAAAGCTAAAAAACACAAAAAACTAAAGGGTATTGTCCATATTCACTCTTTATTACAGTACGGCATAAAGTGATTAGAAGAAGAAAAATTATATTAATACAGTTGGTAATTTTTATAGTAGCTGCTTTCCTTCTATATAATACTTATCGAGATAAAAATAAAGTGACTGAAGAAATAATTAAGATCAAAACAGAAACTAATCCTGATACCAACAGTTTTGTTGATGTTGAATATTCAGGTTTTGACTTAAATGGAAACCGTTATACATTAAATGCTGGTAAGGCCGATTTTGAAACTAAAACACCTGAAATTATTGATATGAAAAATGTGGAAGCAAATTTTTATTTAAAAGATGGCACTCTTTTAAGGATAATTAGTGATGATGGATTATATAATAATAAAACTTTAGACATGATTTTTATTGATAATGTCAAAACAACTTACTTATCTAGTATTTTACTTTCAAACCAATTAGATTATTCAAATACTAATGGTAAACTTCTTGCCTCTGGTAATGTGCGGGGGGAAAGTGTAGAAAAAGGAACATTCTTTGCTGATAATGTTGAATACGATCTTACAAATAAAACTTTAGAGTTCTCAATGCTTGGTAACAAAAAGGTAAACGTAAAAGTTAAAGATTAATGAAAAAAGGTTTCAGAATAATTAAATTTAAAAAAGATAAGCCTATCTTTCAAATAAAAGATATTAGTAAATCATATGATGGCCGGCCGATTTTAAAAAAAATTTGCATGAACCTTTATCCTGGAGAATGTGTTGGTTTGTTAGGCCCTAATGGATCTGGTAAATCTACCTTGTACAGCACAATAATTGGTGAAACTTACCCTGATAGCGGAAGAATACTAATTAATGGAAAAGAAATACAAGATCGGCCTATTCACCTAAGAGCAAAAGCAGGTATAGGTTATTTAAGCCAACAAAGATCTGTTTTTTCGATTAGCGTTTACGACAATTTGTTGGGTATATGTCAACTTTGCATTAGAGGAACTAGCAATCAAATAAAAATGACGGAGCAATTACTTGATGAATTTAACTTACAACATTTAAGAAATATTCATGCTTCCAATTTATCTGGTGGAGAGGTCAGAAGACTTATGCTTGCACGTTTATTAATTAATAAACCAAGTGTAGTCCTGTTAGATGAGCCTATGGCTGCGTTAGATCCAATTGTGGTTCAAGATATTCAAAAATATATTTTAAAATTACAAAACTTTGGTTGTGCCATTTTAATAACTGACCACCAGGTTAATAATTTATTTGATATCGTAGATAGAGCCTATGTGCTTGGTGAACAGTCGATTATCGCTCAAGGAACTCCAGCTGAAATTTTAAAATCATCAAAAGCAATAGAATTATATTTTGGATCTTCCTATAGGTCTTAACTTTCATGATCAATAAAAAATTTTCGATCGAAACGTGTGGTCAGATCAAATCTTATAAAAAAACTATTAATGTAGATTCTGACAAATCTATTTCTATTAGATCTTTCCTGATAGGAGCAATAAGTCACAATATTTCTGAAGTTAAAAATGTTTTGGAGTCTGAAGATATTTTTTCTTGTATTGCTTGTTTAAGAAAATTAGGTGTGAAAATTAAAAGAGTAAAAGCAAAACACTATTTGATTTACGGTAAAGGTTTAGGCTCTTTTCATGCAAAAAAAAATACTGTTTTAGATTGTGGAAATTCCGGTACTACTGCAAGACTGCTTGTGGGGTTACTTTCAACTAACCCTGAAATTCAAGTTAAAATTAAAGGAGATAGTTCATTAAATAAAAGAAATATGGGTAAACTAATTAACCTCATGAATGAATTTGGAACTACTTTTTTACCGGAAAAAAAATCAAATTTTCCCCTAACCTTAATTTCTTCAGAGATACCGATAGGTATTGACTATAGAGCAGGGGTGTCAGCCCAACTAAAAAGTGCTGTAATGCTTGCTGGATTAAACGCTAATGGCGTTACTAATATTATTGAAGAGGAAGAAAGTAGAAATCATACTGAGAATATACTTTTAAAAACTTCAAAAATTATAGAAATTAAAAAAAATAAAAAGAAACAAAACTATATTAAGATTTATGGAAAGGGCTATCTTGATGCTCTAAAAATTAATGTTGGAGGAGATCCTAGCTCTGCTGCTTTTTTTACTGCTTTAACACTGCTTACTCAAGGTGCTAGTTTAAAAATTAAAGATGTAGGTTTAAACCCTAGAAGAATTGGATTTTACAATCTTCTTAAAAAATATGGTGCAAAAATAAAATTTAAGAATATCAATAAAATTAATCATGAACTTGTGGGTGACATTTATGTTGAAAGCAGTAACCTTAAACCTTTAAAAGCAAGTTCTGTTTATTATGTGTCAGCTACAGATGAATATCCCATTCTTTTTATAATCGCTGCATTAACAAAAGGAACATCTATTTTTAAGGGTATAAAAGATTTAGCCAATAAAGAAAGTAACCGAATAGAAGAAATGAAAAAAATATTAACTCAAGTAGGTGTTAAATGTGAGTCGGGTAAAGATGAAATGAAAATTTTTGGCACAACAAAACTCAAAGGATTTAACAAGAAGATTGAAGTATCTAACTTAGGTGATCATAGAATTTGTATGAGTGCTGTAATATTGTCTTTAGTTACAGGTATAAAAGCAGAAATTAAAAACTTTGAAACAGTTGGAACATCCTCACCTTCTTTTTTGAAAATTATTAAATTACTAGGAGGTAAATTTGAAATTAAAAAAAAATTATAAATTAGTTATTGCGGCAGATGGGTCAGCTGCAAGTGGAAAAACTACAGGAGCAAAAAAAATTTCTAAAAAATATGGTTTACAATTTTTATCATCAGGCTTGCTTTATCGATACGCAAGCTATCAGTTACTAAAACATAGACCCAAAAGAAAAATTAATTTTCTTAAAAAATGTTTTAAAAATCTAAGTTTAAAAAAATTAGATAATAAAAACTTACATTCACCTGAAATTTCTGCTTATACGTCTATTATTGCAAAAGAAAAAAAAATTAGATCTATTTTAAAAGTGTTTCAAAAAAAATTTGCAAAAAAATATAACAAAGTATGTATTGAAGGTCGTGATATTGGTACGGTGATCTTACCAAATGCAGACATTAAATTTTTCTTTAAATGTAATTTAAATGTTGCGGCTAAGAGAAGATTTAGAGAACTTAAAAAAAACAACAAGAAGGTTAAGCTGGTTGAGGTTAAAAAAGCTATGCTTATACGTGATAATTTAGATAAAAAACGTAAAAATTCTCCTTTGATTCAGGCAAAAAATGCGGTAATTGTGCAAACTGATAAATTAATAAATATCAAAGGCATGCTAAAAAAAATGTCTGAAACAATCGAAGAAAAAATTAAAGATAAATATGGCAGTTGAAACAATTAATCAGGAATTATCTAGCTCTCAAAAAGAGTTTGAAAGCCTATTAAATGACGACTTCAAAGATCGAAAGCTCAAAGAAAACGAAATCATCAAAGCTACCGTTACCGAAATCACAAAAAATTTTATCGTTGTAGATTGTAAAGCGAAGATGGAGGGTATGATCCCGATAGAAGAATTTAAAAATGATGATGAGTTATCTAAACTTGAAGTAGGTGCAAAAATTGAAGTTTACTTAGAACGTATAGAGAGTTTTAAAGGAGAAATTGTAATATCAAGAGAGAAAGCCAGAAGAATGAATGCTTGGAACCGAATGGAAAAAGTTTTTGCTACAGGTGAAGAGATTACAGCTTACATAACTGGAAGAGTTAAAGGTGGATTTATTGCGACTTGTGATGGCTTGCCTACTTTTATGCCAGCTTCTCAGATTGACGTGAGACCACTTAAAAAATTTGATCACTTAATGAATGTTCCATTGCAAGTTATTGCAACAAGAATTGACAAGGTTAGAGGGAACGTTTGTACGAGCCGAAGAGCCGTCTTGGAAAAAAGTAAAGATATTGAAGCAAAAGAAGCACTAAAAAATTTAAAAGAGGGTGATGTTATTGATGATGCAAAAGTTAAAGCTACCACAGACTGGGGAATATTTTTAGATATCAAAGGAATTGATGCTCTTCTTCATGTCTCAGATTTATCACACGGCCGTGTAAAAAAACCTTCTGACCTAGTTACTATCGGTCAAACTATGAAAGTTAAAATAACTAAAATTGACAAAGTGACTAATCGTGTTTCGGCTTCCGTTAAGGCTTTGACTGAAGACCCATATGATAGCTTAGAGAAGAAATATAAAATTGGTTCCATATACACAGGAACAGTTACGAAGCTAATGGACTACGGTGCTTTTGTAAGACTAGAAGATGGAATAGAAGGATTGATACATAGTTCTGAATTGTCTTGGACAAATAAAAATATTCAACCCGCAAAAGTTTTATCATCATCACAAGAAGTTAAGATTAAAATTGTTTCAATTGATAGTGACGCTAAGAGAATTTCATTGTCGTTAAGAGAAACGCTTCCTAATCCTTGGAAAGAAATTGAAGACAAGGTTGGAACAGTTATAGATGTTACAATTAACAATATTACCGATAAAGCTATATTCGCTGATTTAGAAAGTGGGCTAACAGGAATGTTAAATTACAGAGAACTTTCTTATAACGAACAAGACCAAGATCTTAAAAAATTTAAAAAAGGTCAAAAAATTAAAGTTAAAATCATAGAGTTAAAAGATGACAAACTTAGGTTCTCAATTAGAGCAATGGAGAAAGACCCATTTGATTGGTTTAAAGAGAACAAGAAAAAAGAAGGTTCGATTATAACTACAAGAGTCCATGAGGTATTAAAAACAGGGGTTAAAGTTTCCGTAGACCCTGACAAACATATCATTGTAATGATTAAGAAGAACCAATTGGCTAAAGAATCTGCTGATGCAAGGCCAGAGATATTCGTAGCTGGTAATGCATTAGATGCGATGATTACTGAACTTGACCTTTCAAAAAGAGAGGTATTTTTAAGTGTTAAAGCTGCTCAGATCTATGAGGAAAAAAGCTTAGTTGCTAAGTTTGGTGAAGGTGCTGCTAAATCTGGGGCAACATTGGCAGGAATATTTCAAAAAGCTTTGGGCAAGAAACCAGCAAAAAAGAAAAAAAAGGAAGAAGAATAGTTCTTGGTTAAGTCAAAAATAATTAAGCAACTTCATAAAAAGTATCCTTATCTAAAACGTTCTCAAATCGAAGCTATTTTTGATATCACGTTTAATACAATTTCAAATGGCTTAACCGAAGAAAAATCATTTGAACTAAGAGATTTTGGAAGATTTTCCATCAAAACAATTAAAGCTAAGTATAATGCTAGAAATCCTAAAACAGGTGAAATTATTTATGTTCCCCAAAAAAAAAAAGGTTTTTTTTAAAATGTCAAAACATTTAAGACAAGAAATAAACAAAAATATTACAAAATGAAAAAAAATATATTCTTAGCCTTGGATTTTAACTCTTTAAACAAAGCTTTAGAAATTACGGAAAAAACTAAAGATCATTTAGCTGGAATTAAAATAGGCTTGGAACTTTACAGCGTTATTGGATTAGCTGGAATTAAAGAATTTGAGAAATTTAAGTTACCTATTTTTTTAGACACCAAAATATTTGATATTCCAAATCAGGTGGCAAAAACTATAAAAGTTATATCTGACATAAAGTTTATTCAATACTTTACAATCCATGCTTTGGGTTCTTTAGAAATGTTACAAGCAGCTCAAAAAGCAGCTGCTGGTACTAATTTGGAATTTTTAGCAGTAAGTATTTTAACTTCATGGAATAATAACAATCTAGAACAAATCGGAATTACTCACGGTGTTAAAGATCAGGTTAAAATATTAATTAAACTTGCGTGTAATGCAAAGCTTTCTGGAGTTGTTGCTTCTGCTCAAGATATAGGACTTGTACGTGAAATTTCAAAAGATATTAAAATTTTCTGCCCTGGTATTAGAGGGGATAAAGATATTCAGGATCAAAAAAGAACTTTAAGCTATAAAGAGTTTAGTGCTATTGCTGATGATAAATGTTTTGCCGTAATAGGTAGGCCTATTTACGAAGGTGACCCTCTAGAAAATATAAAAAAAATTATCAATTCATTGAGATAATGCAAACGAAAATATGTGGCTTAAAAACTGCTGAGCAGGTTGAAACTTGTATTTCGCATGGAGCAAATTTTTGTGGTTTCATTTTAAATTACAAAAAAAGTCATCGATTTATTGACTATTCTAACGCTGAAAAACTAACTCAAATAAATAAACAAAAAACTTCCTATGTTGGTGTTTTAGTTGATCCTTCTGAAGAAGAGCTTAAAAAGTTCTCTAATCTTAATTTAGATTACTTTCAAATTTATGGAAACTTTTCAAAAATACAAATAAAGAAAATTAAGGATGATTATAAAAAAAAAATAATTATTTCTCTTCAGGTCAAAGAAAAAAAGGACATACTAAAATATAAAAAATATGAAGATGTGGCAGATATTATTCTCTTCGATAGCTCAGGTTTACATCAATCTTTGAGTTGGAACTATAATTGGATTAAGGAAGTGTCCACTTCTACCACTAAAATGTTAGCGGGTAATATCAATATAGACATGCTTGAAAACTTAAATAAAATAACTGAAATTGTTGATGTTTCTGGAGCTTTAGAAACAGATAAAGTAAAAGACATAAGAAAAATTAAAAACTTTTTACAGAAAGTAAAAATAGTTAATGATCAAAATTAAAAAAAATATGTTGTTAATAGATCAGCATGATGAAAATGGTATGTACGCAAAAAAGTTTGGTGGCTCATATGTGCCTGAAACTTTAAAAAAACCTATTGAGGATTTAACTAAACTTTTTCAAAAATTACGTAATGATAAAAATTTTTTAAAAGAAAGAAATTACTATTTTGATAATTATATAGGGTCTCCTACTCCTTTTATTAAACTACAAAATTTAACTAGACATCTAAATGGAGCTCAAATCTGGGCTAAGGTAGTCTCAGATGCTAATGGTGGAGCTCACAAAATTTATAACGCAACTGTACACTGCTTGATTGCAAAAAAGGCTGGCAAAAAATATGTGATTGGGGACACAGGAGCTGGATACGCGGGAAAAATGCTTAGTATGGCAGCTAAAAAATTTGATTTGAAATGTAAAATTTTTATGGGGACCAAAGACATTAATCGACAAAAACCAAACGTTGATGCGATGATAAAAAATGGTGCTGAGATCGTCCCTGTGCATACCGGCAGCCAAACACTTGTAGATGCAGTTAGTGAATGCATGCGTTATTGGGTTGCAAACTGTGACACTACACATATGTGTGTAGGATCAACCGTAGGCCCGAATATATTTGTAAAAATTTGTGCCTGGAGTACAGCTCAAATTTCAAGAGAACTAAACATTCAAATGAAAAATGTTTTTGGTGAGATTCCTAAAAAAGTAAAACTAATTAATTGTGTTGGCGGTGGAAGTTCTGCTATGGGATTTTGGAATGAGTTTATGGATTATAATTCTACACAAGTTGAATTCATTGGAGTTGAAGCAGGTGGACCAAAAAATAGTAAAAATCATGCTGCTCCATTATCTAGTAATGCAAAGATTGGAATTTTACATGGTGCTAAACAATACGTGATGCAAGATAAAGAAGGACAAATTAGTGAGACCGAGTCTATTTCAGCTGGATTAGATTATCCCGGAATATCTCCTCTTCATTGTTTCTTGAAAGACGCAAAAAGAGCCAGGTATGTTTCTGCTACAGACGAAGAGGCATTAGCTGCTTTTCAAATGGTCACTAAATTAGAAGATATATCACCTTCTTTAGAGCCATCACATGCTTTTGCTGAAGCTATTAAACTTGCACCTAAATTGAATTCTTCAACGGTTATATGTGTAAATAGTTGTGGAGACTCTATGAAAGATAAATTTATTATACAAAAAAGATTGGGCTACTATAAAAGATGAGCTCTAAAATTTCTGAAGCCTTCAAGAAGTGTAAAAAAGATAAGAGACCAGCATTACTAACCTATACGGTAGCGGGCGATAACACTAAAAATAAGTCCCTAGAGATTATTAAATCTATATCTCAATATGCGGATATTATTGAATTAGGTTTTCCTCACAATACACCAGTAGCTGATGGAGGACAAATTCAAGAAAGCTCAAACCGTGCTTTAAAAAATGGCATTAAATTGAATGATATTTTTAAAATTGTTAAAGATTTTAAAAAAAGTAAGTATGCAAAACCTTTAATTTTAATGGGGTACTTCAACTTAATTCTACAATACGGTCAAACATCTTTTCTTAAACAATGTAAAAAAGTAGGTGTTGACGGATTGATTGTTGTCGATTTACCTTACCCGGAAAATAAAATTTTTGCTAAACAATGTAAAAAATACTCCATAACCTTTATTCAGCTTTTATCTCCCACAACAACCAGACAAAGAATGAAAAAAATTATTAAAGATTCACATGATATGCTCTATTATATAAGCATGTTATCGGCAACAGGGGGTGAATTAAAGGTTTCTCCTAAAAAAATTCTAGAGAATTACAGTCAAATTAAAAAAATTAATCCTAGAAAGAATCTAGTTGTAGGTTTTGGAATTACAACAGAAAATATAGCATCTTTGAAAAGTACCGATGGATTAGTAGTGGGTAGCCAACTGTGTAAAGAAATTACAAGATCGTTGAAATTTAGACAGAATCCTGTCACAAACTTAAATATAATGGTACGTAATTTAAAAAGGAAAATTATTTGAACTGGATTACAAAATTTATAAAACCAAAAATTGCATCTTTGTTTAGAAAAAAAACAGCAGGTTCTGAACATGTGTTGTGGACTACGTGTGAATGTAAAAACCTTATTTATAAAGAAGATTTGCAAAAAAATTTAAATTGCTGCCCAAAATGTGGAGCTCATCATAAACTTACTTGTTCGGAGAGATTTGAGACTTTTTTTGATAATAAAGAATTTAATTTAATTGAAACACCTTTACCTAAAGATGATCCTATTAATTTTATCGACAAAAAAAAATATACCGACAGACTTAAATCAGCTAGAAAAATAACCGGCCAAAACGATGCAGTTGCTATATCAAGTGGAAAAGTGAAAAATATTACAGTAACAGTTGGGGCGCAAGATTTTAGATTTATCGGTGGATCATTTGGAGCAGCATCAGGTGAGGCTTTTATTCACGGTATTCAACATGCTATCGATAACAAAAATCCTTTTATTTTTTTCTCATGTTCGGGAGGCCAAAGGATGATGGAGTCGGCAATTGCTTTGATGCAAATGAGTAGAACGGTTCTTGCAGTTAATGAATTAAAAAAATATAATTTACCTTACATTGTAGTTCTAACGAATCCCACTACAGGTGGAGTGTCAGCGTCCTGGGCGATGCTTGGTGATATTTTAATTGCTGAACCTAAGTCTATTGTTGCATTTGCGGGGCGGAGAGTAATACAAGATACTGTCCGCGAAACTTTACCAGATGACTTCCAAACTGCAGAATATGTCAAAGATCACGGAGGCATCGATCTTGTGGTGGGACGACACGATTTAAGGAATACAATTGGCACTTTACTGAGTGTTTTATTGAAAAAAGCAGAGACTCAGGCTAATACTGACACATCAAATGTTGTCACAATCGATAGATCTCTACAAAAATCTTCAAAAACGTTATAGTAGAAAAATTAACCTAGATCTTGATCGCATTCAAAAAGTTTTAACTTCTCTTGCTTTTCCACATCTAGAATTAAAAAATCCAATTAATATTTTAGGTAGTGATGGAAAGATGAGTACGCTGACATCCTTAAAATTTTTTTTTGAGGCTCATAAAAAAAATATAACAGCATTTACTAGTCCTCATCTTTATGATTTAAGACACAGATTTTGGTTAAAGAATAAATACATCAGTCTTAAAAAAATAAAAAAGTATTCTATACTTATAGAGGCTACGGGCTTAAAACTGACCTTGTTTGAATTGCTAACTTGTGTTTATATTTTAGCTGCTAGAAATCAAAAAAATATTAACTATCATTTAATTGAGGCTGGTCTTTTATTTAAAAAAGATAGCACTAATCTATGGACTGACCCTAGTGCTCAAATAATAACTAATATTAACTTTCAACATCAGGATTGGGTAGAACCAAAAACTTTAAAGGAGATCTGTAGACAAAAATTAGGATCTCTCTCTCAAAACACAACAATTTACATAGGAAAACAACAGCCCAAAACTTTAGATATTATCAGAAATATTTTAAAAGATAACAAGAGTAAACAAGTTTATGCATCAAGCTTTACAACTAAGAAAATTAAAAACTACTACCTTTATAAAGATCGAAAAAATAGTATTCCCATAAAATCAAAAAATATTCACTCTGAAGGATTAATAAATAATGTAGCTCTAGCTATTAAAGTAGCGTTAGATTTTGGCGTACCCAAACGAACTATTATTAAAACGATCCCTAAAATTCAATTTGAAGGAAGGGTTCAATATCTTACAAAAGGTAAATTTAAAAAGTTATTAAGTCCAAATGAGAGATTGTTAATTGATGGTTGTCATTCATTGGCGAGTGCTAAAAATTTATATAATTACCTTAAAACATTAAAAGGACCTATCTACGGAATTTGGGGTATGCAAAAAAATAAATTGCCAGATCAATTTATTAAATTATTTGATAGTATTTTTAAAAAATTAGTTACTGTCACAATTCCTAACGAACCTAATGCACTAAAAGCAGATATGTTAGAAAAAATAGGCAAAAAATATGTATCAACCAGTAAAGCAAATAATATTCAAGCTGCCTTGAGACAAATATCTTCGAAAGAGAAGAAAATAATCGTAATATTTGGAAGTTTATACTTAGTGGGAGAGGTGTTAGGTAAGAATTAAATATTTTCTTTAATCCAAGAAACAATATTTGATTTTGTGGTAGCTCCAACCTTAGTTGCTTTAAGTTGACCATCTTTAAATAATAACATTGTAGGAATTCCACGAACACCATATTTTGTAGGAGCATTAGGTTCTTCATCAATGTTGTGCTTAGCTATAACTACTTGATCTTTCATTTCTTCTGAAATTTCTTCTAATATTGGGCCAATTTGTTTACAGGGACCACACCACTCAGCCCAAAAGTCAACGACTGTTGGTATGGATGCTTTGACAACATCTGCTTCAAAATTTTCGTCTGTAATTTTTTTTGTAGGCATAAAAACTTTTATCTTATTACAATATTTAAAACTTTTGTAAACTTAATGATATATTGTTACCTGTTTATAACATTTAGGCTTAGTTTTGATTGTCCTATTTGTAGTCTCTCACCAGTGTCTTTTACACAGCGTTTATAATAATAGAATTTATTACTATTGTATTTTTTTTACTTTTCCTGCTCTAATAAAAGTACTTATTAATTCTATCTAAGAAAACTAATTTCTCTGAATAATTTAACTTTTTAACTCAATTTTTTTTAATAATTAATTTTGGTTTACTGAATTTTTTTTTATTTTCCTCTTTTTCTAAATTAATATATCTTGTTTCAAAACTGATCCAGTCTACTGAATCGGTGTCAATAAATTCTGCTCTATTCCAATTTTTGTCACCATCATCATACTCATCATCATACAAATTTGGGTTACTAAATTTTTCATTTTTTAGTGCTGTTCTTGCTGCTCTTAATTCTTTAAAATCAACCGAATCCCAATTATATGCTAGAGTTTTAATTTCGTTAAAGTTTATAATTGACTTAAGATTTAATGTTTTAAATGGTACAAAATTATCAAGACCATAGTGTTGAAATTCTAATTTTTTTAGACTTTTTAAATTTGAAAATTTTGAAAAGTCAATTGTAATGGGCTCAATTTCTGCACAAATATTTTCATATTCAGTTTCACTAATCTTATAATCTTTTGCAATACCAAAACTTAGACTTAAGTCCTCTAAAGAGGAAAATCTATTGGAAATTCTATTTATTATATCTTTAATTTTTAATAAATTTTTTTTTTTAAAATTTATTTTTAAATCAATCCTTTTAATTTTATAATCAATAAAATCAATAAACTCACCATTCCCACTATAACTTGAATCAATATCTTCAAATGTGGATCCGTGATGTATATCTTCTTTCATAGCTATACTTCCTAAGCTTAATTCAAGATCTTTTAGATTTTTAGAATTTTTTAAAAAAAGTAAATCCTTGTCTGATATTTCAGGTTCACTCATGTTAATATTAAATTTCTCTTTTGGGGTGTGGTGAAAAACATTCATAAATAATTCTTCTAAAGATGGAAGAGTTTGAAGTTTACTTATATTTTTTGATGTAACTTCCCCGATGTAAATTTTTTTTAATTTTTTTAGCTCATGTAAGTTAGCTAAATCTAAGTTTATGTAACTATAAGAATCAATATAATCAAAAACTGAGTTACTTAATGTTTTATGAAAAAGTTTTTTATTATAATAATTTCTTAATATATTTATGTCTAATATTTTCAGATTTTTACAGTTTTCAAAACCTGAAATCGTTAAATTAGACTCTTTTTTGTTATGATGATTTTGGTGTGGAGCAATTGATAAAGTCTCTAAATTAGGTAATTCTGGTATTTTAGTATTCTCAAAGTAAATACAATCAGATAATCTTAATATTTTTAAGTTTTGAGATGGTATAATTTTATTAATATCATTAAGTTTAATATATCTTTGTTGCCAAGGTCTTACGCCTTCAAGCCAAAAAAGTTCTAAATTTTTAAATTGATCTAAATTTAAACCTAAATCAGAAATTAATTCATATTCTTCTACATTTTTTAATAAAGCCTCAGCTGATAAATTTTTTGAATTAAAATACTTTGAGTTAGTAATACTGCTAGCAGCATTTTCTGCAGCCTCTAATATGTTTGGGTTGGCTTTTTTAATTTTATCAGGTGTAATATTATCTAAATCTGTAACAATTGTTTTTTTATTCCAATGCCCCTGATTGTAGTCCATCATCTGAGATATATGATGTGCGGGGGAACCTATATAATAAAAAACTTTTTTAAAATTTAAATTAGAATAATCTTTTAATTCATTCTTGCTTATTACTAAAAGAAGTTTGCTTTTATCTATATCAAAATACTTATAAATTCTTTGACTAGCATTAAAACTAGCTACTCTCAAAATTTCGTAAAATATAATTCCCTCAATGTCTCTAGTTTCACCTAAATTGTTGTTTCGGTGCTTTGTAAGCATTTCGTTATTAATTTTTGCTCCTGGAAAATATTCATAGATAGAATCAATGGAGTCTGGGTGTATTACAAACTTCTTAGGAAAATAATCTGTATTATTGTAGATTATATCATCAATAATAATAACCTGGTCAATATGGCTATCTAAATACAGATTAAATTGTTTTTCTAGTTCTGTTTTATCTGCTGAAAAAAAACTCACTCTATCTTTGTAATTACTATTTTGAAAAATATTGTAGAGCAAAAGAAAAAATAAATGAAAATTATCCTCACTTTTCTCATTGTTTAATATTTTATTAGCTTTCTCATGAAAAAAGTAAAATCGTATATTGGGAAAAATTTTAGTAAATTGAAACATAAAATTATTAAGAATATAAATTTGAGATATTGTCCATACTCTATAGGATGATTTCATTTGTAGGTCTAATATTATGTGCTTTAATTTTTTTTGTCCCTTAAAAATTTTTTCAAATATTATACCTTTAAATAGATACTCGTGATATCCCATGGTATTATTTGTAATAAAATCTGCAGAAAAAATAATTGTTTCAATATCATTATTTAATATCTCTTCATATTTTTTATTTTTTAAAATTGTAAAAGGTTCATCGAATCCATTTGTTTTATAATAGTTGTATTCGTTTATTGATAAGCTAATTCTTTCTTTTAAAAAATTTTTATACTGATCTAATATTTTTGGATTTATATTTGAAATTATACTATGTGTTTTTTTTTCTCTATCGTTAAAAAATTGTAATATCTTAATCTTTTTAAAATGTTCATGATTAAAACTTTTAAAGCCATTCAATAAAATTTCATCTTTTCTATCAAAAAATTTATCAAGTCCTAATTCTAATAAATTTTCATAAGTACCTTCATTAATCTTAATATTCTTTAATTTTTTAAGTTTTTCTAATTTTTTAAAACTTGTGTTCCAATAAATTTCTTCATCTAATTTTTTTATATCTGCTGTTTCTTCCTCTTTTAAAATTCTACTTTGATAAGTTTCATAATTTAAAAATTCTATCTCTTCTAAATTATTGAAAATTTTTTCAAATCCCTTTACATCGGTAATTGAATTATTTTTCTCTTTATAACTTTTTTCAATATATGAACTAAATTCTAAATTGGGTTCTTTTATTGAAGGAAATTCAATGGTAAATTTTTTTAATGATGGAAGTGATAATTTTTTAGAAAAACTATTCTTATTTATTTTTGTAAAATAACAATAACTATTATAAGTAAGTTTTTTTAATTTTTTCAGGCTACAAAGATTGGTATAAAAATTTTCAAAATTGATATAACTATCTTTAATTTTTATTACTTCTAATTCTTTTAATTTAGAGAGAAATGACAAGTCATTTTTAGGTAAAAAATTTATTAATTCTAAAGACTTGATATCTTTATTAATTTTATTAGTAAAATTTTTATAAGCCCCGTCTAACAGCATGAATTTTTTTAATCGTTAACGAACAATATCTTTATTAATGTATTATTTAATAATAGAATTAATCAAAAATAAAGGTTTTTATGAATTTATATTTTATAACTTTAATCTTAATCGTTATAATAAGTATGCTTTGGCTTACTTGGTGGTATAAAAAAAATTTAGAGAAAGTGTCTACAAAAATAGAGGAAGAGTTTGATAATAATTCAAAAAATTTAAATACAATTTCAGAAAATATTAACGATACGAACGAACTGTTAAAAACGTATAAAAAAGTAATTGAAGAAAAAACGGCAGAAATAAACCAATATAAAAATGGAGCTGATATTTCAAGACAAAAAGGCCTTTTTTTAAGTTTAATTGATTTGCTAAACTTTGTTAAAACTTTTAGCACTAATGACCAATTGAACGATCAAATAAAAAATTATCTTATAGCCATAGAAGATAAAATAAATATTTTACTACAAAACTCAGGTGTTGAGGAATACTTTCCTCCAATTAATAAAAATATTATGTATGAAAAAGGTTGTAGTGCTGGTTTCAATACAACAAAAACAAATGACCCTAATCAAGAAAATTGTATTTCTAAAATTGTTAAACCTGGCTATTGTATTAAATTAAAAGAAGATAGTATTATTTTTTTAAAAGATGCTGAAGTTGAAATTTTTGAATTAAATAAAAATGACTAAAATTATTGGTATAGATTTAGGGACTACTTACAGCGCTATAGCGCAATTAGATGATTTAGGTAATCCAGAAGTTTTATCTTCGATAGACTCTAATCGTAAAATTACCGCGTCCGCTGTTTATATAAAAGATAACAGTGTAATAGTTGGAGATAAATCTCTTGAAGGATTAAAAACTTCTCCTTTCAATGTTGTTACTGAAACAAAAAGACAAATGGAAAATGATGTTGTTTATTCTTTATCTAAAGGAAAGTGGATAGATAACGAGGAAGACAGTAAAGAAAATTATACGCCTTCTCAAATATCTTCTTTTATTTTAAGTAAACTAAAAGGATATTCTACTGATATTAAAAAAGTTGTTATAACAGTTCCCGCATTGTTTGCGGAAAAAGCACGTGTGGCTACTTTAGATGCTGCAAAAATGGCTGGTCTTGAGGTCATAGAATTAATTAACGAACCAACTGCTGCCGCTTGTTATTATGCAAGTTTACCTTCAGTTGAGAAAGTAACTGGAAAAGTTTTAGTTTTTGATCTAGGGGGTGGTACTTTTGATATTACTCTTTGTAATATAGAGGGGCAAAAAGTTGACGTTATAACAAGTAGAGGTGATAAATGGCTAGGGGGGAAAGACTTTGATGAACAATTGTTGTTATTAATTAATGAAAAATATAAAAAAGAATCTGGTTTCGACTTAGATTTAGACTCTAAAAAAAATGTTTACTTAGAGATTGCTGAACAAATTAAGAGATCATTATCTATAAAAAAAAATCAGACTGAGGTTATTGATGGTCCTAAGGGGCCAGTAAAAATAGACATCACAAGAGAAGAATTTGAGGAAAAAATTCAAACTCATTTAGAAAAATTAAAAATGTTGATGGAGGAGGTTCTTGACAGCGCTAGTATAAAACCTAATGAGATATCACACACACTTTTAGTTGGCGGATCAACTAGAATTCCAATAATTGCAGATACTATAAAAAAAATAATGAAAAAACCTCCTTTACGAGGAGTAAATGTTGATGAAGCTGTAGCAGCTGGAGCTGCTATATATGCTGGTTTAAAATCTAAAAAGGATCTTAATCAAGCTCAAAAAAAAGCTATTTCAGAAGTAAAACTTCAAGACGTGTCTAATTTTTATATGGGTACTTTAATTACAGAAGAAGATCCTGCTTTAAATAGAGAGGTAACTGTTAATAAAATTGTTATAGAAAGAGATGCTCCGCTTCCAGCAAAGGAAACTACGAGACTTGTGACGGTAAATGATAATCAAGAAGCAATAAATTGTACCGTGACTCAAAGTGAGGGAAAAGAAAATAATCGAGAATTTGTTAATTTAATACATGAAGGTGAATTAAAATTTCCCGATAAAAAACCCAAAGGAAGGCCTTTAGATGTAACTTTTGAATATGACACAAGTGGTAAAATACATTGTACGTTTCAAGATGTTGAAACAAAAGTAAAATACCAAGTTTCTGTAAGGCCAGAGTCAGCAGAAGATTTAAAAAAACAATTTGCGGCTGTTGAACATATAGTTATCGAATAGTGAAAAAAATATTTCAAACCTTTAAGAAAAAATTTTTTGGAAACAATCAAAAAAAATCAAAAAATCCGCTAGAACATGAGCAACATATTGAAGAACTCATTGAAAAAATAGTCCATACGCCTGAGGCAATTTATAATTTAGATAATAATGAGATTAAACTATTAGAGAGTTGCTTACATCCAAGTATATATAATAATGAAAATCAAAAATTACCTTTGTGGGTGCAAGGCAAAATGTCTTGTTTTTTTAATATACCCAACATAGATAAGAAAGAAAATTACGTAATTACCGAAGTTTATAAAAAATACCAAAAAAAATTTTCAGAAATTAAAATTCCATCAACAATCCTCTCACTTCAAGATTTAGAAATTCCTCAAAATAAAAAATTTAAATCAAGCTATTCAAAAAAAGAATTAAGTTTTCTAGGAAAACAAAAAAAAAATTCTGATCCTCTTGGTTTATTTGTAACTTCTAGATTACCTAACACTAAATTAAAAATGAGATTAAAACATAAGAATAAAATAACTGAGGTGATTTTTGCAATAGGTGGTTGGCATGATAAACTTTTACAATGGCAATTGGACTTAATAAAAACTTCTAAGTTTACAACAAAACAATCAATTGCAACACGTAAAGAATTTTCTAAAGAATTTTTTTTTTCTGGTCTAATAAGTAATGAACGAATGCAACAAATAAAATCAAATAAAGATATTGAATATAAACCTAAGACATTAATTCAAAGCTTTTTAGAATTAGATTCAGAATATCCTATTCACAAATGGGGAAAACACTTAATAAATAGGTTGGAAGCGATATCTAAAAATTATAAAAAATCTAAAAAAATAAAATTACCTATTTATCAGGGTAGTTATACTAATTTTTTTTTTATCTGGGCAAAGAGCAAGAGAGTCAATGATCTAAAAACAGTTGGAGTCGCCTCTTTTTTCAAAGATGAATATCTTCTGAGTGATTTAGGTTCTACGCCAAAAGAAGGAGATTTAATTCTGAGCATGTCATTATTCGAAAATAAATCAAAAGATCATAAAATTAAAAATCAGAATGATTTAAATTTATTTTTAGATAATATACCGCCCGGTACTATAATTGATGTAAAATTAAAACGTAAGGATGGAAAAAAATATACTGCTATACTAAAAACTAAAAATTTTAATGAATCCTGCAAAATGTTAATAAAAGTGTGGGGTAAAATATTAAACAATTATACCGCAGCAGAAATGGCTCTTATTGAATATAAAAAATCAAAACTAATTGGTTATCCAGAATTTTCTATGGATACCATAATAAATTCTAATAATTTAGAAATAGAAGACACGTCCAGGTATAAATATGAGGATGATGTTTTTCCTGAGCCTGAGAAAGAATCTATTATTGCAGCAGTAGAAAAAGATATAATTAATAATAAAAATGCATTTGTAGTTAATTATAGTAGTTGGCCAAATATATCAAAAAATTTAGAAGGAAGAAAAGATAAATTATTTTTGAAAGTATATGTCTTTGATATTACTGATTTAGATAACGAAGAATATAAAAACAAAATAGATAATGATGAAAATGTAGAGTCATACTTTAGAACTAATTGTCATATTATAAAAACTAATAATCCTAATTGGTCTGAAGGTGATGCAAACTTAGTCCAAGTTAAAGAAATTAAAAATCAAGATGACTTACCTAAAAAACTTGCTTTTCCTTATGATATTATGTCTTTTCCAAAATCTGGAAAAAGAAGATTAAGCTTTAGAACATTTATTTGCACAGATGCATTAGAATTCAGTAATTCTGAAGGCAGACCTATGGAACTAAAAAATATTAATTACCGAGCAGAAGAATTTTTTATTTCATTAAATCGTGATGAGGAATATGAATTTGATCCTTACAACGATTATGAAGAAATTTATTATTATGACTCCGCCAATATAGCAGCTGAATATAAACAACCAGGTTATCTAGACATTAATCAAAAAGAATTGGAAATTTTGAAAATTCCCCTTTTAATAAATCTAGTAAATTTAAGAGAAAATAATTTAAAAAAAATTTTTGATGTCGTTAAAGAAGAGATAAATTACGAGGATAATGGATATGAATTGAAAGAAAGATTAATTTACAAGACGCTTAATTTAGTAAACTTTTATAAAAATTACGGTAAATTAAATTCTATCGATAAAATTGATTTTAAAGAATTAAGGAATAAAACTAAAATAGATGTACGGTATAATATTTTAGATACGCTTTTAAATATAGCAGTTAGAGATAATTTATACTACCTTACTGAGGATAAATATATTAATCATGTTACGAAAAATTTAGAGTTAGATTTTAAAAAAATTAACGAGCTTAAAAAAATTAAAACTTTAAAAGTTAAATATAAAAACTTTGAAGAAAATAATAGGGGAAGCTTATTTGGTATTAATTCCGAAATGACAAAAGAAGAAAAAAATATTATTTTAAGAACAGAATATAGCAGATGGAATGCTCTGACTAATAACACCGATATAACAAAGAGAGAAAAAGCAAGACGAATGAGAGATCTAGCAGCTAAACTTCGCTATGAACTTCATAATCAAGCAATTTCATAAAAGTATTTACTAACTTTACATGTTCAACTTTATTACATTTTATATCTAATATTTTTTTATTCATAATAACAATTGTTAAACACTGACTTCGCGATACAGCAACATTCAATCTATTCCTGCTGAAGAAAAAATCAACATTTCTAGGCAGACTTTCAGGATCACTCGTAGTCATGCTGATAATAGTAGCCGGAGCTTGCTGTCCCTGAAATTTATCAATAGTTCCTACTCTAGCCCCTTTAGGTAAAATTGATTTTAGATAATTAACCTGAACATTATAAGGTGCAACTATCAGAATATCATCTTCATTCATTATTTTTTTAGTATTAAATTCGTCTAAAAAAGTACTTCCAAACAACTTATTATAAAAACTTTTTACTAATTTGCCTTCCTCTTCACTTTTTTGTCTACACACTTCTTTATGATCGGCATCCACCATTACAATTCCTGTTTCGGGCAATAAATCTTTTTTATTTTGAAATATAATCTTTCTTTTTTCTGTAAAATCATGATTTTTTAATCGCTCATCATAGAAATTCTCAGATATAAACTGGCGAAGTTTAGGGTGTAATCTTCTACTTTTATCAATAAAAATACCCTTATCTGAACTAATCGTGTCTTTATCTTCTAACAAAAAATCAGGAAGTGATTTTCCAGACTCTCCGGGATGTACAGCGGATATTGGGGAACTTAATTGCATCTGGTCTCCAATAATTACAACGTTTTTTGCAGACAAGGAGATTGCAAGAACATCGGCTGTCGTAAGTTGTCCTGCTTCGTCTACAAATATATAGTCCAATTTTTCATCACAAACTTCCCTAGAAAAACACCAAGCAGTGCCAGAAAATAAATTTGCATTCATACTTTCAAACATCATATCCATTTTTTTAGAATCGCTAATATTTTTTATAAACTTTCCATCAGCAAATCGTTTATCCGGTGTACTGCCACATTTATGATAACCTTCAAAAGAAACGTTATCTTTTGCTAATTCTTCTATTTTGGTTAATAAATTAAATATTACTTTATGGCTATTTGCTGTAATTCCAATTTTTTTTGATTTTTTAATTAATTCAATAATTATATATGCAGCTGTGTGTGTTTTTCCAACGCCGGGAGGACCTTGAAAATAGAGATAACTATTTTCCAAAGATTCTACTGTTTTAAAAGACTCTTTTAAAAAATCTCCCTCTTTTATAATTGCTTCTCCTTCTTTAATATTTTTAATTTTTGGATAACTTTTTTTTAAAATTTCATATGTTGCTTTGTATTTTTTTTCTCCTGTTATTGCTGACGCAACAAATCTACGTATTGCCTCAATAATTTTATTATGATCATAAAAATCTCCTTTTGCGATTGATAAAATTTTAGGTAAATCTTTAGTACTTGATATTTCTATAATATTTTCATCTTTTTTACTTTCATCGATACTGAGTACTTTTCCCACTGCATATGTATCAAGATTGCCATCTGTAGCATTTATAACGCTGTCTTTTTCTTGAACTTTAAAATCTTGTTTTAAAAATTTATAAGTAAAAATATTTATTACTTTACCTCTTCCGTCCTTACCCTGCCCTTGATTAATTTTTTCCATAAAACCTATGCACTTAGCATCGTCAATTAAATCTTCATCATTTTTTTGGGCGGCACGATTAAATATACTTTGCCAATAAATCATTTCTTCTCTTTTGTGAAATCCTAAGACATCTTTTAGTATTTGTTTTATTTGTTGATCTTTGCAGTTTTTTTCAATTAGTTTTTTTAATTCTTCGTTTTCTTTTTCCCAATTTACTTTTTTTTGTTTTGGCTCTTTTTTTATTGCATAAAGAGAATCTTTTGGTTTTTTTTCACGCAACCACTCTCTGAGAAAATATGTACTTTCACAATCTTCTCTATTATAAAGTTTGATTTGTTCTAATAAATTTTTCTCACCTGTTTCTATCCAATCAAGGTATTTATCTGTGCTATCGCTAGCTTTTTTTATTTCACCTTTTCTTTTATATTGATAAAACTTTTCGAGGTTTTTAAGTGAGTATTCTCTTTCAGACACTTGCATTCCTTGATTAACGACCGTATGAAGATCTACTAACTTGCCATATCGTAAAAGGTCGTTAACTTGCTCAAGATGTGTATCGTGTTTACTCATAAGCTTGGTTAATGCTGTTTTTTCATAGTGATTAAAGTGGTATATGTGTGAATCTGGATATTTTTTTAAATGCTTGTTTATAAATTCTAAAAGCTCAACAAATTTTTCTTTTTCTTCATTTTGATTATGTGCCCAAAAGTATTTATAGGGTTCTTTTTTATTATCGTGATCATAAATTCCAAAAAGGTACTCCAAAGCTTCCTTATCTTGTTCAGATTCTTCTGGATTTAATATTTTGTCTAATCCCTCAATATCAAAAAAAAGATCATGTTCGCTTGGTTTTGGCATTTTATTAAATCCCCTTTCAGCTTCTAGGGGTAGTACTTTAAATTGAGGTATATTAGTTTTTTTCAATTCTATTAATAATTCCGCTTGTCTAAGGTGTTTTGTAAAAATTCTTGAATGTAGGTCTTTAATTTTTTCTGTTGTTTTAAGCTTCACAAATTCCGATAAGGTTTCTATACCATGATCTTTAATCTTAATTATTTGATCTTTTCTAATCTTAGCAATTTGATTGAGATGATCTTTTTCCAACCATATTTTATCACAAACATGAGTCCACTCACACATGGCACAAAAACTACATCGCTCTGGGTCTGTATTTTTTTTATCACTCTCTAGAAATTTAATATAATTTATATTATTATTTTGAAAATATAATTGATAATCCAGCGTCTTATATTTTTTTACCTCTTCATCAATTTTTAAAATATTAATTTTTTTTTCTCTATTTTTAATACCCAAAATCAAATACATAAAATCTGGTAATTCATTGTCTTGTTGTGTTGCAACCCATTCTGAATATAGACTAATTTGTGTAATGTGATCTGTTTGAGGTGTGGAAGATAATTTGGTATCGTATACCTCATACTTCCATTTACCATTTTTGGTTTTTTGATTTTTATCTTTAATAAGAAAATCAATTTCACCAACCCACCCTTTGTATTCAAATGATGCTTTGTGAATTAGGTCGTAACCTTTTTTTATAGCATCTTTTGTTTCTTCAAATTTATTGCCATCTTTTTTTATCTTAATATATTTGGGATATTGTTTACTTAGTTTTTCATAGATTTTTTCTTCAAATTCATCTCCTCTTTTTTTTCTAATTGTTTCTGTGGTTGATCTCTCTTTTTGTTTTAATTCTTTTTTATTGATTTCATTTATAGTTGTATAATTACAAGCAATCCAATTTTTAAGTTTGGAGGCTGTTAAAAAATTTTTATAACTATTATTCATTTAAATATTGTAATATTTTTTCATAAACTTGTTTTGATTTATCATTATGTTCGTCGCTTTCTGAGTATATTTTATTTAATTCAGTTTTAATTTTTTCTTTATCAGATTTTAAAAGTGTTGATACTACCGTATAAGTTTCTGCTACTTTTTTTTCAATCATTGTAATACTTGAAATATTTAATAAACTTTTAATACTTATGGTTGCTTTATCTCCAAATCTTTTTGAAAATCTTTCTTGTTCTATCTTTGAAAATTTATTGTCTGATAAATAAATCCACAACGCCCCCCAGAGAAGAGCTTTTTCTATTATTTCGTTATTAGCTATTTCCACCTCATTTCCAGTTACTTTTTTTATGCTCTCATTAATTTTTTCATCTACAGTTTTTAAGTCATAAGTTCCTTTTTTATTAGTTTCAAAATATTCATGATATTCTTGACTCATTGAAAACCAAATTAACGCCTGCATTCTATTTAAGAATGTTGGGTGTGTGGCGTAAAGTTGTGTTTGATCTCCTTTTATGTCCTTTAATTCTCTCAACTGGTCTAGATAACTGCTAAAATTAAAGCTTATATGACTGTCACTTAATCCAGATGTTATTTTTAACATTGCTTTTAATGAGTTTTCTATATCACCAGATCCTAAAAAACCTGCTCTATCCGCTGAAATTTCAGCCGCCCTACTTAAGTGTAATAAATTGAGATACTCTGGTCTTGTCTTAGCTGAGCTAGGATGCGGATAAAGATTGTGTTGAAAATAAAAATGTGAAACTTCATGACCAATAACACTTTGTAGCTCGCTATCACTAAGTAATTCTATCATTCTTGAGGTAATAATAATTTCTGCACTATTGCTTTCTGGCATCATGGAACACATTGCTTGTACCTCAGCGTGGTTAGCTGTAATAAAAAAATTAAAGTTATTTTTGAGCTTAAAATTATTAAAAACTTTATCTATAGCTAATTGCACTTTTGGAAAAATTTCTTTAGATATTTTTACTGAGTTAGAAAGAAGAAGCTTTAGTCTTGGATTTTCATAATTCTTAATATTATTATTTTTAGATTTATTTATAATATTTAGTTCACCTAAATTATCAAAACTATACCTAAATTTATCTAAAAAATTCATTTTAGTCGCTTAAAATCTAAATTTTCTTTTTTTTCCATACTATTTAGCTCATCTTTTAAAACTTTAATTTCATTCTCCGTTTTTAATAAATAATAATGATTGCTAATTTTTTTAAATAATTTTGATAAATTAATTGGTAAATATAAAACAAATCTTAAAAAATAAAATATTGGCATCTTAAAAAATAGTCGCAGATTGGCTTTTTTTTGTAGCCTATCTATTTTTACTCTTTCGTCAAAATAATAAAACAATTCTTGTCTTTCTTTGAGGATTAATCTGAGACTATTATAATATTTGCTAATACTTATTTTTTCCATTCTTGTTTTAAGCTATTTCTTTTTTTTCTTTTTTTTCACTTTCCTCAATAGGAATTTCTTTTTTTGTTTCAAAAAGTTTAGCTAATTTTTCAGATTCAATTTTTTGCTTTTCAGCTTGTTGAAGACCATAAGCTCTTTTTGCATTTAAAATTTTTTCATAAAAAATTCTCATTTCTTTAATCATTTCATCAACTTCATTTATATAATCCATTTTTTTTTTTGTAATGTCTTTTTCATTTCGTATAGAGTCAATCAGATGTTCGGCCATGGGTATTGTCGTAAAGTTTTTCTCTTCTAGTCTAAGAACTCTTTCTGCGGTTTCAATGTTAATTCTATTATAGATATCTCTAGGAAGTGCCTCGGGTTGGTTTTGATAAATTAACCTTTCGCCAAAATATTTATATCTGCTATCATTAAATTTGCTTACTAAATCATATCTATCACCCCAATCTAAAGTATGAAAAATTTCTGCTTTTTTTTCTTCTTTTTTTTCAAAAAAACCTCCACTATAAAGTTGATTGTGTGGATCTTTTAGGGCCCTCTCTTGCTCAATACTGTCATCTTTCAAAGATTTTTTCTCATTTAATATTTCTAATACGGCTTTACTACAATCTTCTACAAACTTAGGATTGTTTTTAATCTTATCGGCATTTTCATTTAATTTTTCTAAACCTAAGGTTTTAAATGGTTCAGTTTTTAAAGCATGACTAATATCTAAAATAACAGGATGCTTTAAAGGAATAGCTCTAAAATAAGATCCTGGTTTTTTCAAAATTTCTTTTAAAGAATTAAAATCTAAAGACATTAATTCTGATGGATCTTTTTCACAAGACCAAGCAATAGGCCAGAAATACGTAGGATGATTAAAAAAATAAGTACTAGCAAAAGGACGTATTTTACCGAAAAAGTAAAAGCAAGTAGTAAATAGTTTTTTTTTAAGAATTAAATCTTTCGCTTTTTGTTTTGAAGTAGTTAACATTGAGGCTTCAAAAATTGGCTTAGCTTTATCTTTAATTCTTTTCATTACCATTGCAGAAACCTCCACATCCATAGTCGCGGTATGAAATCTACTTTTATCTAAATTAGGAAAGTTTTTCATACCAAGCTCTCCGAGTTTGAAGACTGGATTTCCTGCTTTTGAAACGCTAGTTTCTAAACTATCTGGGTAAAATAATTTAGCAGCTCTTGCAAAAGGTAAAAAGTCTGTTGCGTCATTACCGTTTAATTTTAAAATATATATAGGTAATAGGGACTTATAATTTTCTTTTTCGATAAGTGGAAAATCGTATTGATGCCCATTCCATGTAGCCCATTGGCAAGGTGACCATTTTTTAATATATTTATGAATTTCTAACATCATTGAGTAGTGGCTCATATTAGATTCTTTTAACTTTTTTAGCCCTTGGTTTACCCAAAGTGAATAAGGATCAGGGATGTATCCCGGAACATTTCTGCAAAAAAATTCAAAACGGTCTAATTCTTGGAAATTATCGTTATAAAGTATTCCCGATATAGAAATAACTTTTCCTGTTGCGGTTGAACTACTTTGTGCTTCACAGTCAATTACAGCAATATTTGCCATTTATTTATTTTCCTTTTTTTTAAATTCTTCTATTACCTTAATATCTGTACCATCATCTTCCTCTACTACTATGGGCATTAGTTTTTTAGGCGACAAACCAAGTTTGTTCATTCGATTAATTCTACTTAAAAAACTACCGCTACCATCTTTTATTTTTTCCATAACTTCTGAGACTTTTTCTGAAGTATTTGCAATAGATTCTTGAGCTTTTTTAGCTGAACCATAGATGTCTACAGCTTGTGAACTTACCAGGTTTGCTAATTGTATAATATCTGAAATATTTTTATTTTGTTTATCAGCTTTCCAAGAATATTCTGCTGTTTTTAACATATAATAAAAAATGCTTGGCGTTGCTAAAGTTACTTTGCGTCCAATTGCATATTCAAACAATTTACTACCACCTTCTCTTGGTAGTTTTGATATAGCTGATTCGTTCGGGCAAAACATAATTACAGTATCTATTGTTTTTAAACCTTTAATTCCTTGGTAATTTTTTTGAGCCAATGTATCTATGTGGGTTTGAAGAGATAGCTTGTGTCTCTTTAGAGAATCTTGTTTAGTTTTCTCGTCTGTAGCGTTTACATATTCATCCCATGCTTTAAGAGAAACTTTTGAGTCCACAACAACATCTCTACCATCGGGAAAATGAATTATTACGTCGGGTATTTTTCTTCCGTCATCATCCTCAAAACTTTTATGAACTTCATATTCTTCACCTTCTGTAAATTGCAAATTTTCTTTTAAAATACGAGTTAAGATTAATTCTCCCCAGTTACCTTGATTTTGTGAACCTCCAGAAACTAAGGTACGTTTAATATCTTCTGCAGCTTTAACAACATCTGCTTCTCCTTTTTTAATATCTTCGAGAGTTGTTTTTATAGAACCTCTTTCAGTGGCATTGCTTAGTTGAAAATTTTCTATTTTATCTTCTAATGACTTAACAGTAATAGAAAAATTATTGGTTAGGTCACTTACATTTTCTTGTTTTGAAAATTTAGTTTTTAGTACCCACCCAATAATAGCTCCAACTAATAGTCCTATAATTATTTCGGTACTAAATAGTTCTATTTGCATCAGTTTTTCCTTCTATTTTTTTTATTTCTTTATTAACTAAAACTTCTATAGTTTTGCTAATAGACAATTTAAGTCCTGGAAATAAACTTGTAGACAATAATACTAATTTATCATGCGCTTTTTTTGAGAATGAAGCGTTTTTGTATTTATTAAAATCTGTCATTTGATTCTCCTAATGCAACTTCTTGGTTTTATTTTCTACAGTAAGTTCAGGAAATTGCTCATTACAAACCTCAGCGAAGTTACTGGTCACTTCTTTCGTAGAGGTTACATCGATTATTTTAAACGTATGATAGGAAGCTGCCTGGATTGCTCTCTGTTTTGCAAAAAATAAAATGCGATACCAAACTTCGCCCACACTTATTCTTCGGCTATCAGCAAACTTGTCGAGTTCAGTAAATATTTTTCTACAATGCTCATTGGTCCCGTTTATTTCAACTTCTCGTTCACTTACGGGGTTAGTTTTAGTATTAGAAGTTTGAGCATTTTTTTTAAAGGGAACAATATTGTTCTCTTTAGCCTTGTTGTTTTTTTCTTTATTTTTTTTCATTTCGTTTTCCTTCAGTTATATTTTTTACTACTGAAGCTAACGTTTTAATGATGTATTGAGATATTTATATACGTATTATATTTCGACACAAAGCATCTAAAACAATTTATAGCTTAGTTATTCATTTATAAATATTAAAATTAAAATAATCAAGTATTAAATTATTTTTTTTACACCAATTTTTTCCGTAATTTAAATATATTATTTTGTAGGATTTTTTAGGATTACGCTGTTTAATAAATTTATGAAAAAATATTTAGAATTCAAAAATTCTCTATCAAACAAATTTTGGGAAATTAATTTTAAAGGTAAACAGGTTGTAACAAAATTTGGTAAAATTGGTATACAAAACCCGGCAAGTATAATAAATAATTTTTCTTCTAAGGAGGAAGCTAAAAAATACACAGATTCTAAAATTAAACAAAAAATTAATAAAGGATATATTTAGCTTTTTAATATCTTAATTTTGTTACAAAATAAGCATTATAGAAGTGCAATCCCAAAACACACTTAGTGAGATTATTTAATTATCCTAACAAAACAAATAAGCCCGTGCTACGCCACGTACAACACAACGAACACTAATAATATTTTTACTTAGTTACCATGTGAGTAATGTTCTAAAAGATCATTCTTGTTTTGTTTGTACAGGTTAAGCTCAAGCTGAACCCAATAGGATTCAGTTTTATCGCTATATCCTTTTTTTATTAACATCTCGTGAATTCTCATTCCAGCACGGGTGAGATTCATGTCATTAATATACCAAGGATTGCTAAGTGCCCACAAGCACATTTTTGGATTAGCAAATCTATTCGAAAGTTTTTTCATTTTTTTCAAAGGGTTATTTTTTATCTTTTATTATATGTTTGCCTGTAGATTTAAATTTCAAATTTTTTTTATTTTTATCCATTTCTTTTCGAGTAATATATTGTTCACTATTATGTACACTCAATCCTGTTAAGTCTTTTGCGGTCATTTCTAGTTTTTTATTCCCTATTTTTATAGAAGGCGCATTATCAATAATTTTTTGTAATTCTTTTATACTTCTATTTTTAGAATGTTGATTTTTAGCCTTTTCTAAATTTTTTTGAAATTTAAATTCTTGTTTTTTTTCCACTTAATTCAAAATCCTGTCAAATATTCTTATTCTAACAAACTGGGCTTCGATTTGATCTTCATAAATGACCTCTACGTTGTCATCAGCATCAAAGGTCTTAAGGACTAAACATACATACTTATCTATCTTATCCAGTGAAATATTATGTCTGAAGTATCTTTGAAAAGTTCTCATTTATTTTTCTTCCTCTCTCTTCTCCACAGCATATAGAATAACACTATTAAAGCTGGTTGTAGTACTACAAATATAACAATATTGACTAATTCGTACCCCATACCAGTAACGCTACCTATTAATTCCAATACTTTAACACACCAATTAAAAAAACTATTAATCATAAGTTCAGTACCCATAAACACAACTTATTCCATTTCTAGAACAGTCGTGTGTATTATGTAAGATGCTATCTTTTACGATGGTAATAAGTTTTGTGCTAGTATTAAATTTTATGACTAAATTTTTTTATATTTCTCTATTATTAGGTTTAATAACTTATCTTATAGTTCTTACCTATATTTATCTTTTTCAACGAAATCTACTCTAT
>MDTF01008113.1_pt1 | contig 29231 bp, 27 predicted proteins | sample 811191 | NCBI WGS metagenome assembly MDTF01 (sample SAMN05326649, study PRJNA326480) | marine metagenome | isolation source: seawater | place: Southern Ocean | collected 2011 | reverse complement strand
CGGACGGTGGCTGCCATGGCTATTTTTCGCGGCGATTGTACTGCTGGCAAGTGGGCTTTTTTGGGGGCTGTTGGTAGCCCCACCGGATGCGCGTCAGGGCAACAGTTTTAGGATTATTTATCTTCACGTTCCAGCGGCGATTCTCGCATTAGTGGGTTATTATATTATGGCGATTGCCGGTGCCATAGGCTTGATTTGGCGTATTAAAATGTCTTTTATGGTGATGAAATCGGCGGCACCTCTTGGCGCTGCACTGACCTTCATCGCACTGTTTACTGGAGCGGTGTGGGGGAAGCCCTCGTGGGGAACCTACTGGGTCTGGGATGCGAGGATTACCTCGATGTTGATTTTGTTGTTTCTCTACCTCGGCGTTTTGGTATTACAGCGTGCCTTTAGCAGTGCCGAGATGGCTTATCGGGCCAGTGCTATCCTGGCGCTGGTAGGCACCATCAATATACCAATTATTTATAAATCGGTGGATTGGTGGCACACACTGCACCAACCGGCGACGTTAAAATTGACGTCGTCGTCTTCGATTCACATCGATATGCTACAGCCGCTGATAGTAATGATATTTGGATTTTACGTTTTTTACGTGGTTGCTTTGTGTCTTTTTACCCGCGCTGAAATTATCCGCCGCGAGGCGGCTTCTGCCTGGGTTCGGGAGTTGGTTAGCAATGAGTCAAGTCCATGAATATCCAGTTTGCTAGTTTCAATGAAATCCTCGCTATGGGTGGCCATGGGGTTTACGTATGGTTGGCAGTGACGGTCTCAGTGAGCGTTTTAGTGGCTTTGTTGGTGGTGCCGTGGCAGAGCCATACCCGCGCCCTCAATCGCGTGCGTTTGCGACTCAAAAGGCATGCGGGTGCCTCGGTAGAAGAAGGGGTTGATTGATGCATGTAATTCGCAAGCAACGTCTGCAGTGGGTCATTTTTACCCTTATTGCATCCTCCACTGCGATCGGGTTGGTGGTATACACGCTGGGCCAAAATATAAATTATTTTTATACACCTTCGCAAATAGCTCGCGGTGAGGTACCTCTCGGGGTGCCGGTGCGCGCCGGCGGTATGGTGGTGAGGGGGAGTCTAGTGCGGGATAGCGAGTCGCTGGATGTGGCATTCGATGTAAGCGATGGCATTGCCCAGTTGAGGGTTCAGTACAGCGGCATCTTGCCGGATTTATTCGGTGAGGGTCAGGCGGCTATTGTCGCCGGTGTCGTTGACGCCGACGCTATATTGCAGGCCACCGAAGTACTTGCCAAACACGACGAAAACTATATGCCCCCCGAGGTAGCGGATGCAATGAGCGCCGCCTACCGGCAATCGATTGGGGCGGGGGGGGATTATTAGCCCTGAGCTTGGACATGTCGCCTTAATCATTGCCCTTTGCTTGGCGATGCTGCAATCCTCGATTCCTTTATTGGGATCTTACCTCGGTATGCAGCGGTGGATGCGGTTGGCGCACTCGCTGGCGATCGGACACTTAGTCTTTGTCAGTATTGCCTTTGGGTGTTTGGTGACAGCATTTATGCTCGACGACTTCAGCCTTCGGTACGTGGTTGATAATTCGAATCGTTCTTTGCCGATGTACTTTAAATTTAGCGCCGTTTGGTCGGCCCACGAGGGCTCATTATTACTTTGGGCACTGGTATTGGCTACTTGGGGCGCAGCCGTAGCGATCTTCAGCCGATCTCTACCGCTGGTATTCAGCGCTCGGGCGCTGTCGGTACTGGCAATGATAGCGGTGGGTTTTGGCCTGTTTATGTTGCTGACATCCAATCCTTTTGAACGCACGTTGCCGTTCCCACCGGAAAATGGCAGTGACCTCAACCCACTGTTGCAAGACATCGGGTTGATCATACATCCGCCGATGTTGTACATGGGTTATGTGGGGCTGTCGGTGCCCTTTGCATTTGCCATTGCCGCGCTTTTGGGTGGCCAGTTCGACAGTGCATGGGCGCGCTGGTGCCGTCCATGGATCAACGTCGCATGGGTGTTTTTAACGCTCGGTATTACGCTTGGCAGTTGGTGGGCTTATTACGAACTAGGTTGGGGCGGTTGGTGGTTCTGGGATCCAGTGGAAAATGCCTCGTTTATGCCATGGTTGGTAGCAACCGCCCTGATGCACAGTGTCGCGGCGACGGAAAAACGGGGGGTATTTCGAAGCTGGACGCTGCTCTTGGCAATCTTTGCTTTTTCTCTTAGCTTGCTGGGTACATTTTTGGTTCGATCGGGAGTGCTCACCTCGGTACATGCGTTTGCTAGCGATCCTGAGCGCGGTCTGTTCATTTTGATTTTTTTGTCGTTGGTAATTGGCGCTTCGCTGTTGTTGTTTGCCCTGCGCGGGCCAGCCATGAACTCTAAGTCGGCCTACACGGGTGCTGCCCGCGAAGTGATGATATTGGTCAATAATCTTATATTAGTCGCTGCGATGGGAATGATCTTGATCGGTACGCTCTACCCATTAGTGGCGGATGCGCTGCAATTGGGTAAGATTTCTGTCGGGCCACCGTACTTCAATTTTTTCTTTGTGCCGCTCTCCTTGGTACTTATGGCCTGTCTGGGTATCGGCACAAGTTCCCGCTGGCGACACACCGCAATCGATGTCGCCGCGGTTCGGGCGCGTGTACCGGTGGTGTTGAGTTTATTATTGGGTGCGCTGTTGCCGATCCCTCTGGGAATCTGGTTTTCGGCAGCTGAGTATTCGATTATCGCGGCGCTGACGCTGGCGGCTGCATTCTGGGTGGTGATCATGAGCTTGCAGGATGTGCGTTTAAAAGCCCAATCGGTGGCATTGACCAGGTTGCCGGCCGGTTATTGGGGAATGCTGTGCGCTCACTGCGGGTTAGCGCTCTGCGCTCTGGGAGTGGGTTTGAGTAGCGCCTATGACAGCCAGCGAGATATGCGCATGGAACTGGGTGAAGTTGTCGAAGTCGCAGGGTATGCCTTTGAATTTAGCGGCTTGAATGAGGTCCAGGAGAGTAATTATCGCGCCACGCGTGGATTGATTTCTGTGTCTCAAAGCGGCCGGCCGGTAGCGACGCTTACACCTGAAAAACGCCACTATCAGTCGGGCGGTCAAGTCATGACTGAAGCGGCCATAGATGCTGGTTTGACACGTGATCTGTTCGTCGCCCTTGGCGAACCGTTGAGTGGCGATAGTTGGGCCATCCGGGTGCAGGTTAAGCCATTTGTACGTTGTATTTGGCTGGGTGGCTTGATGATGGGGATTGGTGGTTTGATTGCGGTTGCCGATAAGCGCTACCGACGGCGGAAAAAGATTCCTCCCATGAAACTTAACCGCCTCGTTGAACCGGTACTCGAGGTCTCTAAATGAGTCCGAGACTGGCTCTGTTTGCGCCGTTGATTGTATTTGTGGTGGTCGCCCCATTTTTATGGTTAGCGCTCGACCGTGACCCCAATGAACTGCCCTCGGCCCGAATCGGGGAGCCGTTTCCCGCATTTAGTTTGTCCAGCCTGGAGGATCCGAAAGAGTTGCTGAATACGGCTGATATGCGCGGTCAAGTAGCGCTGGTTAACGTCTGGGCAACATGGTGCTACGCCTGCAGAATCGAGCACGCCATGCTCAATGAATTAGCCTTGATGGGGGTAAAAATCATAGGTCTTAACTACAAGGATAATCGCCAAGAAGCGACGCGCTGGCTTAACCAGTTGGGCGATCCCTATGCGTTTAGTATTTTTGATGCCCAAGGTTCCCTCGGCCTCGATCTTGGTGTATATGGCGCGCCCGAGACCTATCTGCTGGATGCCAAAGGCATTATTCAGTATCGACGGGTGGGCGTTCTCGATCAGCGTAGCTGGCAGCGTGAGTTCGCTGAACGCTATCAATTACTGGTATCTGGTGATGTTGAATAAGCGGCGGCGAAGACCCTTGTTAGAGTCCTTTGTGCGCGCTGGAATGCTTTTCTCAGCGGTGGTCATGCTATCGTCAGGGCTGGTGTTTGGACAAACTGAGGTGGTCGAGTTTTCCGATGAATCGCTGCGTCCCAGATACTTGCAATTGATTGAAGAGCTTCGCTGTCCCAAGTGCCAAAATCAAAACCTTGCCGATTCCAACTCAGCTATTTCTATCGATTTGAGATTGCAAATTCAATCGCTACTCGAGCAACAAAACAGTAATGCGGAAATTAAAAGCTACCTTACCGAGCGCTACTCAGACTTTATCCTCTACCGACCTCTGGTCGATCGACGAACCTTATTTTTGTGGGTTGCACCGATTTTTTTCATGCTCTCGGCAGCGGCGGCGATGGTTTTAGTGCTGCGCCGACAGCATCGTATAAGTGACCACCCTAGCGACGATTCGCAGATCGTCATCAGCGACAGTGATAAGCAGCGGTTGGCGCAATTACTGAATACTCGGAACGATCTCCGTTGAGCACCCATGAAGTTTTTTTACTGGTATTGGCCACAGTGCCCTTCATCGCCTACCCTTGGTTCGCGTCGCTTCGGAGCGCCGAATTGCCCGTCGATTCAGATCTCAGGGAAAGCCAAAACGTACGACTATATAACGAGCAATGCAGCCTATTTGATGAGCAATTGGCGGCGACAGAAATAAGCTACGAGCAGCATCGTCATCTGATGACGGAAGCACAGCAATTATTGTTACAAAACACAGCTCCAGGAAAGCGCATAGGGGTTTTTGATGACGGTTACTGGATATTGCCCCTGTTGTTGATTTCGGTTGCGGTTGCCACGCCATGGCTGTATGCAAAGATCGGTGCAGCCAAGGACGAAGCGATTTATCGGCTACTCGCGGAATACGCTGCCGACGGGTCGCTCGACGGCAGCAGCAGCGCAGATATGGTGGTGCGTCTTGAGCAGCGTGCCAGCGAGCGGCCCGAGAATATTTACTACTGGATGCTGCTTGGACAGTTTGCCACCACCCGGGCCGACATTGCGGCGGCGGCTAAATATTACCAGCGGGCTTCGGAACTGAGTCCCGAAAACGGCCACCTGCTAGCGCAGTATGCCCAAGCGTTGTTTTTCGCTGATAACAACCAGTTCACTGAGCGTGTTAGTCGTGCCTTGAGTCGGGCGTTTTTAGTGGATTCAAACAATCGATTAGTGCTCGGTTTAAAGGGTATCGAAGCGTTTTCGTTGCGCCAATTAAACGCCGCCATCGGCTATTGGCAACGCGCGCAACGCGGTCTCGATCCCAGTGTCGTCGAATTCCAATCGTTGCAGGCCGGCATCGACCGTGCGCGGCACGGGCTCTCTCTCGAAGCCGATGGTGCCGGGTCTTCAGTAAAGCGCGGCATTGCCACCGACGGTGCGCCCAATAAGCTGCTTAGCGATGATGGGAACTCTACTCTGAGCGGCCATGGTGCCCGGTGGTCGGGACTTGAAATCGCGTTGAGTATCGATCCACAGATACTCTACACACCCGAGCAGGCAGTGTTTGTCGCGGTCATCGACGCAAAGGGCCGGCCGATGCCAATTGCGGCGCGTAAATTAACCGCCAGCGCTCTGCCTATTACAATACGCCTGTCTGACCGCGATTCGCTAGTGGCGTCGCGGCTACTATCGAGTTTTCAGCATGTCGAGGTGATTGCGCGTCTGTCGACGAGTGGATCAGCAACCCCGCAGGCGGGTGATTGGGAGGTGCGTTCAGGACGCCTTAAACGCCACTCTAAACCGACTGAATTGGCGCTAGAAATTAGTCAGAAACGTCCTTAAATAGGACGATTGGGTGGGTGTTGAGATTAACTATTTTTTGTCGCGCGGTTAGCGTGTAGAATTCAAGGCCGATGACGACAGGTGCCACGGTGATGGTCAACTACAACTCAATAAACGATCGGTAATGCGGCTTAAATCAATCAAACTCTCCGGGTTTAAATCTTTTGTTGACCCGACGACCGTGCATTTCCCCAGCAATCTTTGCGCAGTGGTGGGGCCGAACGGCTGTGGGAAATCAAACGTTATCGACGCGGTGCGTTGGGTATTGGGCGAATCCTCGGCTAAAAACTTGCGTGGCGAGTCGATGTCGGATGTTATTTTTAATGGCTCCGGAACGCGTAAGCCGGTTGGACAGGCATCCATTGAGTTAATCTTTGACAACAGCGATGCGCGAGTCAGTGGTGAATTTGCGGCCTACAGCGAGATTTCTATTCGCCGCAAAGTGTCTCGGGACGGACAGTCTCAATATTACCTGAACGGCAGTTCGTGCAGGCGGCGCGATATAACAGATATTTTTCTCGGCACCGGTTTGGGCCCACGTAGCTATGCAATCATCGAACAGGGCACCATATCGCGGTTAATCGAAGCCAAACCGGATGAGTTACGCGTTTTTATCGAGGAAGCCGCGGGTATCTCTAAATACAAAGAGCGACGGCGGGAGACCGCCAATCGCATGGCTCGAACCGAAGAAAATCTCGAGCGTCTTCGCGATATTCGCGACGAGTTGACCCGCCAGTTAACACGGCTTGAACGACAGGCCAAGGCAGCGCAAAAATATACCCAGTTCCGGCGGGAGGAACGGCAAAAAAAGCTCGAATTAAGCGCGCTGAAGTGGCGCGAATTGAACAGCTCGATGTTGCAACAGCAAAAGGTTATCCAGCGGCTCGAAGTTGATCAAGAGGGTTCTTTGGCGCAGCGTAACGCCTGCGATACCGCGATTGAAAAATATCGCTTACAGTTGACCGAAGCCGGCGATACGCTGGATCATGTGCAGAGCCACTACTACAAGGTTAGCGGCAGCGTGGCACGCATTCAGCAAGCGATCGAACATGCCCGTGAGCGCTCTGCCGAACGTCAGCAGGATATCCGCGATACTCAGGAAAACTATGATGAGGCCTGCCAGCACCTTGCCGCTGACCGCGATAAAGTGACTGTGTGGAATCATCAATACGAGCAATTAAAGCCACAGTTGGATGCGGCGGAAAAACGCGAGATCGAAGCTCTAGGGTCACTCGATTTAGCGCAGACGGCGATGCAAGATTGGCAGCGCGAAAGCGATGATTTTACTGCTCTCGCTGCGTTGCCGCGCCAACAGGTGGAGGTTCAGCAGTCGCGGATAGGGTACTTGGACGATCGTGTTGTTAGTCTAAAGCAGCGCCAGCAAGACCTTGACGCTGAAGCTGGCAGCTTTGAAGACGCGCCGGAGCGCGCCGAGATGGCTCACCTCGAGGTGTCGCTAGGCGAATTGGCGCTGTCGCAACAGGCGAGTGAAAATCAACGGCAAGAATGTACCGATAAAATAGCCAATGTGCGGCAGCAACTGCAAAAAAACCAGCAGGAGTTAAATCATCTAAGAGAACGTCAGCAGACTTTTCTGGGGCGGCGGGCGTCACTTGAAGCGCTGCAGCAGGCGGCCATGAATGACAATCAATCGCAGCAGTGGATTAACGATCACGGTTGGCGTGAACAGCCTCGATTAGCGGATAGCGTGGACCCTATCGCCGGATGGGAAACCGCTGTGGAAACCGTTTTGGGCAACTATTTGCAAGCCGTTATGATCGAGGATCTCGGCGCTTCGTCTGAGATTTTACCAAGCTTTAAAAAGGGCGAATTGCTGTTGATTGACGGGTCACCCTGTATCGCTGCAGAGCCCATGTCTGAAGAGCAGGCGCCGCGTTTGGCGAGCCTTGTTGCAGGGGACGCTGCGGCCGCCTTGCTGGGCCATGTTTTTGCGGTTCATAATCTATCCGAGGCACTGGCAATGCGTGAGAACTTGCAAGCGCACGAGTCGGTGGTTACGCGCGATGGCATTTGGATAGGGGTCAATTGGTTGCGTATGGCGCGCGATATAGATACCTCGGTCGGCGTGCTCAAACGCAAGCAAGAACTGCAAACCTTAGTCGTCGATATGCACCAACTTGAGGATCAGTTGGGTCAGGCAGAGGCCTTTCGCGAGGCGCATCAACAAGCGTTGCAGGCAGAGGAGGCGGCGGGTCGAGATAATGCTGCAAACATCGACGCACAGCAGCGCCAATACGCGGAGTCGCGCGCTCAGTTGAGCGCCTTCGAAGTGCAGATCGAGCAATTTAAAGCTCGCAAGGAGCGTGCTGAGAAAGAACTCAACGAGGTTGCACGGTTGTTGATTAGTGCGCAGAGCGATCTGAGTTTGGCCCAGCAAGCGCTGCGCGAAGCGAGTGATTTAGTCGCCAGTAACGCCCAGCTAGGTGCGGCACTTGGCGAAAGACGCAGTGATTTACAGGCTCATCTGCATGATTGTCGCAACGCACTGACCGAACAGCGAGATCGTCGCGAGCAACTGGGTATTCAGGTGGGCGGCTTGAGCGTGCAGCGGACATCGGCTGCCGACGGCATTGCCCGCCTAGAGGCGCAGGTATTGCGTTTGCAGCGCCGCCGAGAGGAATTGGCTGTGGCCGACGGCGATGAACCAGAGCAGGACCAACAACAGGATCTGGATAACGAATTGGCCAGCCAACTGCGTGCCGAGCAAGAGTTGCGCGACGCAAAAGCTGCTGTTGAGGCGATTGAGCACGGCCGGCGCGAGCAAGAAAAAGGCCGCGCGGCAGTTGAATCAGAGCTCACAGCCGTCGGCGCTCAACTGGAGACGGAGCGACTCGCGGCGCGTGAACTCTCGACCCTTTGTGGAACCATCGAAGAACACATCGTTCGCGATCAAGGGCACTTGAAAGAGCTACTAGAAACATTGGAGGAGGACGCTGAATTACTGCAGTGGGAAGAGGAACTTGAACTGCTGGGTAAACGCATTCACCGACTGGGCCCGATCAACTTGGCGGCGATCGAAGAATATCAGGTGGAATCGGAGCGCAAGGCCTATTTGGATCGACAAAATGACGAGTTAGTCGATGCGCTGACCACCTTGCAAAGCGCTATTCAAAAAATTGATCGAGAAACCCGAACGCGCTTCAAGGACACGTTCGATATGGTCAATCAGCACCTTCAAGAATTGTTTCCAAAGTTGTTTGGCGGTGGCGAGGCCTACTTGGAAATTACCGGCGAAGACCTTTTGGATACTGGAGTCACTTTGATGGCGCGTCCCCCCGGTAAGAAAAATAGTTCCATTTACCTGTTGTCGGGTGGTGAAAAAGCGCTGACCGCTATCGCTATGGTGTTCGCCATTTTTAAGCTTAATCCTGCACCTTTTTGCATGCTCGATGAGGTCGATGCACCGCTCGACGATGCCAACGTCGGTCGCTATGCAGCAGTGGTTCGGGAAATGTCCTCGCAGGTACAATTTATCTATATTACCCACAACAAGATCTCTATGGAGGCGGCCAATCAGTTGATGGGTGTGACAATGCACGAAGCGGGCGTATCCAGAATTGTCTCAGTAGATGTTAATGAGGCTGCGAAACTTGCAGGATCAACTTAGATAGCCTTAAAAAGGCTGTTGTTTTTTTCGCTGCGACTTACAATAGAAGACTTATATTGCACAATAAAGGCACGCACATAGATGGAATTTTTAGCATCCAGTAAAATTTTAATTACCGTTGCCGTGTTGGTTTTTATAGCCATAGTTCTCGACGGCATGCGTCGTGCAAAACGCAATCGCTATGAAAACTTGCAGATGTCCTCCACTCGCCTCGAGGAAGTTGCCAAACGCAACGCCGGGGTGGACGATGTCGAAGACATGTTCAGCGGCGATTTTCCATCCGGTAAGTCGCGAGTGGTTGGGGTGCGCAATGTATCTGGCGGTGATATGGAGGATGTTTTACTCAGTCATCGGGATATCAGTGAACGTTACGCTACCACTCGGCAACCGAGGCAGGGCAGCATCGATCTGGATGGCTCATCGGGCGGGTCTGAGTCAGCGCTGAATGCGACCGGCGATGGTAAAAGTAACGATTCGCCCTCGATCGAACCGCAGGTAATGATCGTGCATCTAATGGCCGATAAAGGCGATGTGGTTTCCGGTAAGGACCTTTTACAGGCATTACTGGATGCAGGCCTTCGCTATGGAGCGATGGGGATTTTCCATTTTCATAATGACGATCAGGGCTCTGGCCCAGTGTTGTTTAGTTTGGCTAATCTACTCAATCCCGGCACCTTCGATTTGAATACGATGGATGATATGACAACGCCCGGGGCAACGCTGTTTATGAACCTCGATGAAGTGGGCGATCCGGTCGCGGCTTTTGACGTAATGATCTCAGCGGCAGAGTCTATTGCAGGAAAATTGCGTCTACAAGTCATGGATGACGCGCGCTGTTCAATGACTCGGCAGACGATTGACCACAGTCGGCAACGGGCCCGCGAAGCCGCCGGACGAAGATCCGCAACATGAGTTGGCGCGGCGCCTGTGAATGACTGATTTAGACACGGCTTCGGCGGCACACTATCGACAACTGGTCAGCCAGTTGCAACAGCACAATCATCGCTACTATGTCCTCGATGAACCTTCGGTTCCGGATGCCGAGTACGATCGGTTGATGCATGAGTTGTGCGCGTTAGAGGCACGTCATGCAGGTTTAATCGACGCCGATTCACCCTCGCAACGAGTGGGCGGGATGGCGCTTGCCGAATTCAACCAGGTGGCCCATACACGGCCCATGCTGTCGTTGGATAACGCCTTTGATGCAGCTGAATTACAAGAGTTTGGACGCCGAGTCAACGAGCGTTTGGCGCGCTGCGATAGCGTCGCGTATGCCTGTGAGCCGAAGTTAGACGGTGTGGCGATTAGTCTATTGTATCGCGACGGTGTACTCGAAAGGGCGGCTACCCGCGGCGATGGTGCTGTGGGTGAAGATATTACTGAAAATGCCAGAACTATTCGATCGATCCCGCTACGTTTGCAGGGCGAGTCCGTCCCGAAATTACTCGAAGTACGCGGCGAGGTCTATATGCCGCGGGACGGCTTTGATCGGTTTAACGCGGCCGCAATTGCCGGTGGTGGAAAGACCTTTGTCAATCCGCGCAATGCCGCAGCGGGTAGCCTGCGCCAGTTAGACTCAAAAATTACCGCAGCTCGACCACTGCAGATGTGCGCCTACGGTGTCGGTGAAATTGACGCACAATGGCAGCCGTCAACCCACTTAGAGATACTTCATTATCTCGGTGGATTAGGTTTTATGATCAATCCCCACGTTCATTTGGCGGCCGATATTGATGACTGTGAACAGTACTATCGCGATCTGGCAATCCGGCGTCCCGCGCTACCCTATGATATCGATGGCATTGTCTACAAGGTCAATGACTTAGAATTTCAGCGTCGTCTCGGAACGGTTAGGCGCTCACCACGCTGGGCCATCGCTCGAAAATTCCCCGCCGAGGAGGAGATGACGCAATTAATTGCGGTCGAATTTCAAGTCGGTAGAACGGGCGCCATCACACCGGTAGCGCGCTTACAGCCAGTTTTTGTCGGCGGTGTTACGGTAAGCAATGCGACGCTTCACAATGCGGACGAAATAGCCCGTTTGGATGCGCGCGTTGGCGATATGGTGATTGTCCGCCGCGCCGGCGATGTGATCCCCCAGATAGCCAAAGTGATTGTTGAAAAACGTCCGGTCGATGCCGCTCCGGTGAAGTTTCCCGATTGTTGCCCAGTGTGTAACTCGCCAGTGGAACAGTTGACCGGTGAGGTGGTAGCGCGCTGTACTGGCGGGATGTTTTGTTCGGCGCAGATCAAACAAGCGATAAAGCACTTCGCGTCGCGCCGTGCCATGGATATCGATGGCTTGGGTGATCGCCTGGTGGAGCAACTGGTGGATGCAAAACGTATCCACTCGGTGGTCGATCTGTACAGTTTAGACGTCACCCAGTTGCTGCCGCTTGAGCGAATGGCGGAAAAATCGGCGGCCAAGTTACTGGTTGCGATCGAAAATAGTAAACAGACAAGCCTTGCAAAATTTTTGTTCGCCCTAGGTATTAGAGAGGTCGGCGAGGGCAGCGCACAAATTCTAGCAAACAGTTTTGGATCGCTAGAGGCGTTAATCGATGCGTCGCCCGAGGCGCTGTTGGAGATCGACGGCATTGGGCCCATCGTGGCGCGGCATATAGGTAATTTTTTCTCTAATCCAGACGCCTTAGCGATTGTATCAGCGCTGCAAGAATCAGGCGTCATCTGGCCCAATGAGGCGGTCGATCAGCGTGCCGAGCAACCGCTGCGCGGCCAAACTTGGGTGCTGACCGGCAGCTTACAGATTATGAGCCGTGCCGAGGCTAAAGATGCTCTGCTTGGCTTGGGCGCCAAAGTGGCTGGATCGGTATCGGCCAAGACCTCGCAATTGGTGGCTGGGCCGGGCGCGGGTTCCAAACTCCGCAAGGCCGAGAGTTTGGATATTCCGACCATGGACGAGCAGCAATTCGTTGAATTTTTGCAAGTGCAGCGCAGTTTTTAGGTTGAGTTCCTTTGCTCAATACGACCGACGTTGTTGCGGGACACGGGTGCGGCTATGAAGCAAAAATTTGTTTGGTATTGCTCGATGCTGGCTTGCGCAGCGTTCTTGGTGATGGCGGTCAGATTGTATCGTCTACCTGTTTTTGAACTGTTGAGCAATCTGGTCGGCGTTTTGCTGCTGGCCGCGTCAGTCGCCTGTCTATCTTTACTCATGGCGTGGTTGCTTTCCAAATTCCGCCGTGGTGACGATGATGAGTAGAGCGATATTTTCATTTGCCCACTACCTCGGTGCTATTGGCACCAGTAACATGGCCACCGGCGTGCATACGGTGCTTTATCCATGGTTGATCGTCGGTATTCTCGAAGGCTCGCCGAGTGATCTTGGTCTGGCGCAGATGGCGCTGTTGCTGCCGAACCTGTTATTTATTCTTCCTGGCGGGGTGATCTCAGATGGTCGCCATCGAGGGTCCTGGCTCTCGCTGTTATACCTGCTGTATTTGGTGCCACTGGCACTATTGTTTTGGGCTGTCGCCAGAGGCCATCTAAGCACTGCACTAGTGATCGGGTTCGGGCTGGCGTTTGGCTCCATTACCGCGTTTGTGCAGCCGGCCAGAGAGAGTTTATTGGCATACACGGACAGCGCAGTGATGCACCAATCGGTGGCCAAGGTGTTGGTAGTCAAATTTATCGCTCAGGGCCTTGGTTTTGCGTTCGCCGGTCTGCTGGGTTATATCGATCTGATGGCGCTAGTTTGGATACAGATGGGGATGTTTGTACTTACGGCACTGCTGATACGCCGCAGCCACCCGCGCGTGCCGGAGGAGGATACTAGCGCTAGCGTTCGCGATCCATGGGGAGAATTGCACGAGGGTCTGGCACTGTTTCGCGACGATCGCCGGTTGCTGCATCTACTGTATTTGGTGTTTGCCACGGGTGTATTGCCTTTTGGTGTATTTTTAGTCGGTATTCCAGTGCTCGCCCACCAAGTTTATGACGGCGGCGCCTTCCTGCTCGCGGTATTGCAAATACTGTTCACTTTGGGTGTGGTAGTGGCTAATTTGGGCGTTATGCGACAGACTCAAACGTTTACTCGGCCTGGTAAATCAATGATTGTCAGCTTTTTTTGGCGCGGTAGTTTGTTTGCATTGACCGCATTGAGTGCGAGCTTTTGGTTGCTCTTCCCGACCATTTTTTTGTGGGGTTTTTCGTCTGGATTATCGATGGTTCTCGGGCGTACTATTCTTCACAATCAAGTGGCAAAATCTCATCGCGCTCGGGCGGTATCCGTGTATCAACTGTGCCTTTGCGGCGGCACTCCCGTCGGCGCTTGGTTGTGTGGCGCCGCGATAGAACAATTTGGCGTCACCCAGGCGTTTGTCGGTATCGCGGTTGTAACCATGGCGGTGGCAGCGGTGGCGGCTTTCAAATCGCCGCTTTGGGGGCTGGCAACTGGGGTTGCTGCGACGACGGTCGATATCAAGACGTCATAAAGGCGACCAGCGCCGCAGTGACGGCGACATTGAGCGATTCAACACCGCGCTGCATAGGAATGCTCAAGCGGTGGTCTGCTCGATTTACAATGCTCGCACTCACTCCCTCAGTCTCGTTACCCAGCACGTAAACGGTCGGCGATGTAGGTGAAAACGCGTCGATATTGCAGTCGGCTCCAGCGTCGAGGACGGCGACTTCATAACCACGCCGCTGAAAATCCAAAAGCGCGCTGTCCAGCTGTTCACAGCGCAAAATATTGCTCTTAAAAAGCGTGCCGGAGCTGGCTTTGATCACCAAAGGTGATATTTCGGCGCTGCCCTTGGTAGGCAGTAGTAGGCCGTGAACCTTACTGGCGGTCACGCTGCGAATGATCATGCCGAGATTTTGCGGGTTGGTGATCCCATCGAGGGCGATCAGACGGGTTGCCGAATGGACTGGGAGTTGATCGATCACCTCGCTGTAGTGGCGATAACTGGGGTGCTCGATATCACAGGCAACCCCTTGATCTTGTTTACTGTTACGCGAAATGTGCGCAAGCTGCGCGCGACTGTGATGGCAAATTTCTATGTCGCGACGCCGGGCTAGATTGACTAACTGTTCTATGACCGCGCTACTGCGGTTTGAATCGGCGAGGTGCAATCGATACACCTTCAATTGCGGGTCACGCAGCACCTCGCTACAAGTATTACGACCGTAGACGGTGATCAAATTGTCAAAGAAGGCCTTTTTCTGCTTGTAGTGAATGCTGTCTGGTGGTTTGTGGGCGTGTTTGCGTTGAGTCATGGGCGTTTTTGCAGCATTTTATCAGTTTGTAATAGTTTTTCGATGCGCTCGAGTGGCGCTCTACCGGCAAGCTTTCCTCGGCGCGCTAAAGCAACGCTCGCCAGTCCTAGAGAACGGTAAACGTCTGGCCAGATCTGCTGGTCGACGGAAGAGGTCTGCAAGGCGTTGAGGTGGGCTGCGACGGTGTCGTGGTCGCCGCGAGCAATGGGCCCGGTGAGAGCGCGTTGCGCAGAGCTTGCATAGTAGTTCTGTAAGGTTTGCTCTATTAAAGGTCGCAGCGGACTATCGGTGCATGCTGACTGCTCGAGACCAGCGGCTTGGAGAATGTTGTCACCCATATCGAGCAGCGTCACTAAATAATTACAGGACATCACGGCAGCTGCATGATAGAGAACTTTTTGGTCGCGATTGATCTCGAAGGGCCGCGCGCCAATGGCGCTAAACAGCCCTCCCAGTTTGGCTAGGGCAGCGCCGTCGCCTTCCATGGCACATAGTGTGCCATGGAAGGAATCCACCGAGCGCTGCGGTTCTGCGAAGCTGTGCAGCGGATGAAGCGACGCGCAGGACATTGATGAGCCAGTCAAGATGGTCGAGTCGAGTACACCACTGCAGTGAAATATGAGGTCACCAGGTCGCAGTATGGCGGTTGCTTGCAAGCTTTTAAAACTCGTCGCTATCGCCTCGTCGGGTGTCGCGATTAGCCAAATGTCGGCTGCTTTCAGTTGATTGAGATTGTCGACTGGGTCGCCGGCGCCGATAAATTCTGCAGCTTGCTGAGAGGATGCTGCGGTGCTATTGAGTATCTGCCCAACCGTTACCTGCTGCGCCAACAGTTTACACAGCGCGCTGCCCAGACGTCCCGCCCCGATACATGACAGTACAGGCGTTATCGGCATCTGCACCTAGCTCCGGCTCAGCGCGTCTAGATAGGCGCGCACGGCACTGGGCATGCCGAGCTGAAGCGCGTCGGCGGTAAAGGCGTGCCCGATGGAGACTTCCAATAATTGATTGATCGACGCGTAGTGTTCAAGATTGATTAAGTTTAGATCGTGACCTGCGTTGACACCCAAACCGAGAGAGTTGGCCAGCGTGGCAGCATCAAGATGGCGTTGAAAGACGGTTTGTAAACGATCGCTACCCCAGGCCTCGGCGTAGGGCCCGGTATATAGCTCGATCCGATCCGCGCCAAGTTCTGCAGCACGCAAAATCTGTTTTGGATCAGGATCCATAAACAAACTGACGCGCACGCCCATGGCTTTGAGTTGAGCAATACTGCTAGCCAATTGGTCGTTGTTTGACGACAGATCAAAGCCGTGATCCGAGGTTAATTGACTATCGCTGTCCGGAACGAGGGTGCATTGGTCCGGGGTGGTCTGCTCAACCAGCGCCAGTAGTCCCGGATAGCTACCATTGGGCGGGGCCAAAGGGTTGCCTTCTATATTGAATTCGACCTGCTCGAGCGGTGCTACTAAATCGGCCAACTCGTGCACGTCGCAGGGTCTTATATGCCGCTGATCGGGTCGTGGGTGAACGGTAATCCCCTGCACTCCATGATCGATACACAATTGTGCATGCGCGGTGACGCTAGGATAGTTACCCGGCCGCGAATTCCTGAGTAGCGCAATTTTGTTAAGGTTGATGCTGAGTGCGGTCATAAACTGCTCTGCTCGAGCGCCTGTGTACGCCCGGTAAAGGGGTTAAATAGCGCGCATTGCATAACGCTCTGACGGCATGTTTTAACGGATTGGAATAGGACGTTCAAATGAGGGTTCCACGGTGGTGGCGCCGGTGCCGGTCCAGGCGTCAGGGTTGAGCAATTTAGCGGTCAGAATTCGAATCGGCTCGAGCGGAACGTTCTGATAGGGCCCATAATTGCCGGTGCGGACCCGAGCGATGGCGTCGACCACCCTCATCCCCTCAACAACCTTGCCAAACACGGAGTACCCAGCACTATCACTGCGCATATTAAGCGATGCATTATTGCGATGATTGATAAAAAATTGGGCTCGAGCGCTATTGGGGTCGTTGGTGCGCGCCATCGCCAGCGTTCCGCGTTTGTTTGTCAAGCCGTTAGTGGCCTCGTTAGAAATATTATCGGTGCCGGGTTCACGAGGCGTCATGTCAAAGGTAAAGCCGCCCGTTTGAATCATAAATCCGCTGATGACGCGATGAAATATAAGGCCGTCATAATGATGGTTATTGACTAGCGAAATGAAATTCGCGACGCTAACTGGGGCCCGTTCTGCATATAGTTCAACGATTATTGATCCGCGTTCAGTGACCAATTCAACTCGCGGATTGTCGGCGTGTGCCGGCATCACCGTGGCTATTGCTGCAACGCTGACAAGCAGCGCCCAAAAGCCTTTACGGATTGTTGTATAGAGGCCCATTACTGCCATCCAGCGAGGCGTTTTCTGCCGCGTAGTTTGGGAATTAGCACGCTCAATATGGCACCCAAAAATACTGCAAAGGCGCCATACAAAAAGGAGCGATGAAATTCATCACTATCAAAATCGGTTAACCGTGCTTTTAGTACGTCGTTTTCTTGGGTCAGCAGATGATTCTGTTCAACCAGAGATTGGATTTGATCGTTGAGCATGGTTGGGTCGCCTCCGTTTCCTGAAAACGCGTTTAGTTGCCTTTTTAGGGCCTGATACTCGCCGTTGACTTCGCCGAGGTCGGTATCTTGCGACGTAAGTTGTTCGCGCAGTTCGGCCACTGTGGACTTCTGCTCGGTATAGCGTTGATCGAGGGCCTTGTAGGCTTGCTCTTTTTCGATCAACAAAGTGCGTGCAATGGGTTTTTTGGAAACGAAGCGTGCTTTGATCCATCCCCGTTGATCAAGATCGGTGCGAATGCGCGCCCAGTCATCCTGGATGCTCAGGACAGTGAGTGGTGTCCCGCTCTTCAAGCCATTGTGAACGACTCGTCCGTCGGCACTGGGTAGGCTTCTTACCGGCACGTAGAATTTGTCACTGATATAGCCACGCTCGGGTTCTTGCACCTCGGGGACAACATTTTCGACGGCTGCTGGGGCAGATGTTTCGCTCGCTACCGTAGGCGCCGTTTGGCGGTTATCGGTTTGGCTTGGGCTCGGTGTCATGGGTTGGTCAGCGTCGGCTGGGTTTGATTGTTGACGCGGGTTTGTGAGTGCCGCAGAATCGGGCGTCACCATCTGCCCGAGCGCGCTATCGGCAGCGCTCTCGATTTGCGTGGTTGGCGTACTCGCTGGACGATTGCCCTCGGCGAGATCGCTGCGCTCGACTATCTCGTCATCGCTAGCGTTGTCTGGAACAGATTCGGTTTCCTGAGCCATTACCCCCGCGTGGAGCGTTGCTACCAGTATTCCCAGGGCTAAATGTATGTGCCGCATGTGGTTTTTTCCGAAGTTCAATTTCGATTCGCGATGATACTCTTACCGAGCGCAAAAGATAACTGGTACCGTTATATTCAGCTACGGCAGGACGTTTTTAAACGGTTTAACCTCTATTTTACTGTATACGCCCGCGGTGCGATAGGGATCAGCCTCGGCCCAGCCACGCGCCTCTTCAATCGATGTGAAGTCGGCGATGATCAAGCTGCCGGTAAAGCCTGCGTCGCCCGGTTCGCTGTTGTCGATGGCCGGATAGGGTCCGGCCACTAGCAGTTGGCCAAGATCCTTGAGTTGCTGTACTCGCTTTAAGTGCTCCGCTCTGGCGGTTAAGCGCAATGCACCAGTGTCAGGGTGGCTTTGGCAATTTATCGCGTACCACATGGTTCAACTCGCCTGGTTATTTTTCAATAGGTCTTCCCAGGGTAGACCCGTCAGACGGGTCATTCCGCGCATTAGGTAAAAAAGATTGGCAAACAGGATGAGCATATACGGCAGTACTATCACCGGAAAACTAAGAAACTGCATGGTGCCCAGTTGCTCATTAAACGCAACCGTACCCGGAGCGGCGGTTAAGAGTGCTTTGGCGAGACCGTAGTTGAGGATCGAAGACAGTAAAAAACCGCCGGCTAAAATCCACGAGCCGTTCACCAAAAGACGGTTAAATTCGTCAGTTCGCCCGTTTTTTTCAAGCGCTGCAGCAACTTTGTCTACTTCAAACAGGGTGTCGTTGAGCATCAGAATACGGATAATCGGCTTCGATGTCTTTAATGATAGCAGTGTGGCGAGACCGAATAGCCCCGGGATTGCCGCCTCTTTGATGGCGATGTAAGAGGCATCCAATTCGAGTAAATTAACGCCGCCAGTGAACAGTATACTGACGATTCCAAGAGCGGAAAAAAAATTATATTTGCCGCGCGTCACAAAGTCACGCACGCCGTAACTGACTGGAAATAAAATCGCCAATACGATGGCGAACTTGATGCCTAGGTACTGGTCATCGCTGAGTGCAATAAGTATGCCGTTGGGTATTAGCAAATTGAACAACAGATTGAGCCAAAGGCTCTCCGCAGGCACGTTGTCGGATTGCGCCTCCATCTTGGTATACCCATCGCTGTCGGAATTGGGGTGATTCATAGGTGTGTGTTTGCTCAGCTTGTTAGTAGAGGTTGTTTCGTCAGTCAGTTTTTGCCGCGGGACGCAGTGTAACTTTTTTGGCGGGCTTTGATAATAGTCTGGGAAAATTACCGGACATGGATTACAAACACTTTGCGGTTGTTAATGTCATTGTTGGGCCACCATTATCGGTGAGCTTGTGAGACAATATCAACGAGCAATGGCACGCAGTTAAGGTCGGCAACAGTGAGTCAATATTTCGATATACATCCGGACAATCCACAACCGCGGTTACTCAAAAAAGTGGTTGATATTATTCTCGCCGGTGGCGTGGTGATCTATCCCACCGATTCGGTGTATGCGGTCGGTTGTCAAATTTCCAATAAGCGCGGTATGGAGAGAATGCGTGCCCTACGCGAGTTAGACAAAGATCACAATTTCACCTTGTTGTGTCGAGATATCTCTGAAATCGCGGTTTATGCGAAGGTCAATAACAGTAATTTTAGGCTATTAAAAGCTAACACCCCCGGACCTTTTACCTTTTTACTGGCGGCCTCATCCGAGTTACCTCGGCGACTACTGCATTCCAAGCGTAAGACGGTGGGTGTTAGGGTGCCGAATAATGCGGTCGTTCAAGCATTGTTGTCGATGCTTGATGAACCCCTTATGAGCATGACCTTCGCTCTACCGGACGATGAATTTGGATTGTCCGATCCCTATGAAATAAAGCAGCGCATGTCGGCGCATGTCGATGCAATTGTCGACGCCGGTTATTGCGGTATAGAGCCAACCACGGTCGTCGACTTGACCGATGCGGCACCTCGATTGGTGCGGCAGGGTATGGCTGATTTTAGTTCGCTGGGATAATCGTTGGCGGGGATAATCACCTCGTCGCCAACTGCGATCAGGGGTATACTGCGTCCATACCTATATTTGACCCTTAAGTAGCATTCATAAAACGGACTCTAACCGTGGGCAGTAAGGCGCAGCCAATTAATCAAATCGAGCTCGCGGCGGCTGCCAAAGCCCCTCGGGTGGGCACTGTGCCGCAGCAGGATGAAATGCCATTTGCTGTTGTGCAAGGTAAGGCGTTGTCGGTACTGCCGAGAGATTTGTATATTCCGCCGGATGCTCTAGAAATCATCCTCGAGGCCTTTGAAGGGCCGATGGATTTATTGCTGTATCTTATTCGGCGTCAAAATCTTGATATTTTGGATATCGACGTGGCCGAGATCACGCGCCAGTACATGGGCTATATACAGCTGATGCAGGAGATCCAACTGGAACTCGCGGCGGATTATTTGGTGATGGCAGCGATGTTGGCAGAGATTAAGTCGCGGATGCTGCTGCCCCGCCAATCTTCAGATGAGGAGGAGGGGGAGGATCCTCGAGTTGAATTGATCAAGCGGCTTCAGGAGTACGAGCGGTTTAAACGCGCTGCGGAGGGTATAGATCAAATGCCGAGAGTTGGTCGAGATATTTACCAAGCGAGCGCTGAGGTGCCGGATCGGGATCAACTTAGACCTCATCCGGAGGTCGATATGCGCGATATTTTAACGGCGTTTGCGGTGGTTTTACAGCGCGCCGAAATGTACGAAAGTCATCAAATTGAATTTGAGACACTGTCAACGCGCGAACGGATGTCAGATATTTTGCGACGCCTTGGCAGGCAGTCATTCGCCTCTTTTGAAAGCCTGTTCACACCGGGCGAGGGGCGACATGGTGTGGTGGTCACCTTTTTGGCAGTGATGGAGTTGATAAAGGAGTCCTTGATTGACATTGTACAGACCGAGTCCTTTGGGCCAATCCACATCACGGCCAAGACCAGATGAATACTGATTTGATCAAAAAGATTGTCGAGGGCGCGTTGTTAGCCGCCGGCAGACCGCTGGACATTTCTCAGTTAGAAAAATTATTCGACGACGACGAACGCCCGCCCCGCGATCAATTGCGTGCGGCGATTGAAGACATTCAGGCCGATTGTCGAGGCAGAGGTTATGACATAGTGCAGGTTGCCAGTGGCTTTCGGTTTCAGGTCAGCGACGAATTGGCGCCATGGATCAATCGACTGTGGGAAGAAAAGCCGAAACGTTATTCCCGTGCAATGCTCGAGACGCTGGCGTTGATCGTCTATCGTCAGCCATTGACCCGTGGCGATATTGAATTGGTCCGCGGAGTGGCGGTCAGTTCAGACATTATCAGGGCTCTTCAAGAGCGCGAGTGGATTGCGGTGGTCGGTCATCGCGACGTGCCCGGGCGGCCCGCGCTGTATGCGACGACCAAACAGTTTTTAAATTATTTTAATTTGAAGAGCCTACAGCAATTGCCGGCACTTGGGCAGATCAAGGATTTTGCCGAGTTAGACCCCGAATTAGAACTTGCATTGGCGCGCAGCGCAGCGGCACCCAGCGCCGATTCCCAGAACCCACAGTTACCTCTAGAGGCCGCAGAGCCCACTACAGCGGTAACCGCTAAACCTTCGATTGGAATCTCAGATGAGTGAAAAACTGCAAAAAATGCTCGCTACCGCGGGTCTAGGCTCGCGGCGTGAGTTAGAAAAATGGATTACTGCGGGACGCGTTTCGGTCAACGGTCGGACGGCCACTTTGGGTGATCGTGCGGAGGCCGTCGATAGAATATTGGTCGATGGTCGACCGGTATTGATTGCCGTTGACGACAATCCACGCGTCTTGATGTACAGCAAACCTGAGGGCGAAATCTGTACCAATGCCGATCCAAAGGGGCGTCCGACGGTCTTTGAGTCTCTCCCGCGGTTGGTGCGCGGGCGCTGGATAGCGGTGGGTCGGCTGGATATCAACACCAGCGGATTACTGTTGTTTACTAATCATGGCGAGTTGGCCAATCGCTTGATGCACCCATCCTCCGAGGTACGACGAGAATACTTGGTTCGTATTCACGGTAGCGTCGATGAGGCGATGATTGCTCGCTTGACCGATGGCGTGGTATTGGACGACGGTATCGCGCGGTTCCAGGCCGTCAAGGCTCAGCGCGTTCGGACAGACGAAGATGAAATTGGTGGAAGTAACCGTTGGTTTCGGGTGGTTTTGTCTGAAGGCCGTACCCGCGAGGTTCGTCGCCTCTGGGAGTCTCAAGGCGTCGAGGTGAATCGGCTCAAGCGAATCAGCTTTGGCCCGATAGAACTACCTTCGATTGTTCGGCGCGCAGATTTCTTGGAATTGGACCCGAAGCAGGTTCGTTCTTTGTTCGATGCCGTTAAGCTCAAGGTGCCGGGTTTTAGTGAAAAAGCAGTGCACAAAGACATACGCGAACGCAAAGAGAAAAAGCTACGATCCAGAGGGAGTCCCTGGCGTCGTTGAATGCAACGGCGCTGGCAGCAAACTCGCGAGGGTCTAATTGTCGACCTTTGTGCGTTTTAAGACGCGTTTTAAAAAGAATCCGGCGATTATTTTTTGGCCGGTTGCGCGTCGAGACTTTGGCCGTTGATTCCAAGACTTTCGTCACCGAGTAAGTAAAGGTAGGCTGGGGTGATGTCCGCTGCGGCTTTCAGCGTTTCTGGATTTTCAGCTGGATAGGCAGTGGCGCGCATTTGCGTGCGCGTTGCACCTGGGTTAATGGCGTTTATGCGTAACGCTCCCATGCCTTCTACTTCTGCTGCCCACGTCTGCACCAGACCCTCCACGGCAAATTTAGACACCGCATAGGCGCCCCAAAAGGCCCGGCCTTTGCGCCCCACCCCGGATGACGTAAAGATGATTGAAGCGCCGGACGAAGATGCCTGTAGGGTTGGCATCAAGGCTTGAGTGAGCTCGAATTGTGCGCTTACGTTAGTTTTTATAACGCGCTCCCAGACATCGTTTTTGTAATGGCTCAAAGGTGTTCGCTGGCCAAGTATTCCGGCGTTGTTGACGAGGCCGTCGAGACGTCCACACTTGCTCTCTATGTCGGCGTTGAATTGCTGGAAGTCGTCGCTAGTGGCACCCTCTATGTCGATCGGGCAGATGATTGCATCGCACCCCCCCGCGGCGGCAATGGCGTCATAGGTGACCTCCAATTTAGCAATGGTGCGCCCGGCGAGAAGCACAGTCGCGCCGTGTGCCGCGCAGGCACGTGCGACTGCTCTGCCGATACCATCGCCGGCACCGGTCACTAGGATGACGCGATCCGCCAGAAGATCGAGTGGCGCGGCATAGCTGGTTATCTTTTTATTCGACAGCACGGGCTAATCCTCGAACAACAGTGCATAGAGATCTTGCGAGCGCTCGACGATCCAGTCAGCTCGCCAGTCTGCGAGATTTTCTTGGTCGTCAATGTAACCCCACCCCGCCGCAATTGTGCGCATGCCAGCTCGCCTGCCGGCCTCGATATCGCGGATGTGATCGCCGACGTAAAGGCATGCGTGCGGCGCGATGCCGATTTTATGGCTGGCCAGTTGCAGGCCTTCTGGATCAGGTTTCGGTTGTCGCACATGGTCGGGGCAGATAACGCAGGCGGCGGTTTCCATGAGCGGTAATTGCAGCATGGTGGGCTCGGTGTAGAGCCAGGGTTTGTTGGTCACAATGCCCCACGGAATCCCCCGCGATACGCAGCTTTTGACTAATCTCTGCAGTCCCGAAAATAGCACGGTTTGATCGCCCAGATGCTGTAGGTAAATGGCCAATAACTCTTCTCTCAGAGTTTCGAAACCACTCTCTTCGGGGGCGATGTTGAAGGCTTTGCGCACCAGACCCGGCGAGCCGTCGGTGACGCTCGAGCGAATCACATCGGGCGCTAGCGGCGGTCGTTGGTGTACCGCAAGTTGTTGGTTTACCGCGGAGATAAAGTCGGGTGCAGTATCAAAAAGGGTGCCGTCGAGATCAAACAGCAGGGCATTGAATTGAAGCATTGAAGCGGTCGTCCAGTAGTAGGTTAGGCCAGTTTTTGGGCACACAGCATATAGTTGACGTCGACGTCGCGAGCATTCAAACGGTAGGTTTTTGTCAATGGGTTGTAAAGCAAACCGGTGATGCTGTGAAGTTCCAAGTCTGCGCTGCGCAGCCAGCCGCTAAGTTCCGTTGGGCGAATCAGTTTAGCGTATTCATGGGTTCCTACAGGCAGCATACGCAGCAAGTATTCCGCGCCCACGATGGCCATCAGATAGGACTTGGGGTTGCGGTTGATGGTTGAAAAAAATGCCCATCCACCCGGTTTTAACAGATCCGCGCAGGCGCGTACAACGGAACTCGGTTGAGGCACATGCTCAAGCATTTCTAAGCAGGTGACAATATCGAATTTTTCCGGATGCTGGTCGGCAAAATCCTCTGCGGTAGCCTTGGTGTAGTCGATCGCTAGTCCCGATTCGAGCTGGTGGAGTTTGGCTACCGCCAGCGGTGCCTCGCCCATGTCGATGCCGGTGACCAGCGCGCCGCGCTGCGCCATTGCCTCCGAGAGTATGCCGCCGCCGCAGCCGATATCCAAAAGTTGTCGCCCGGCCACTGGGCAGTGGCTATCTATCCAATTGGCACGCAGTGGATTGATATCATGTAGTGGTTTGAATTCACTGTTTCGATCCCACCAGCGGCTGGCTAGATCTTCAAATTTTTGAATTTCCTGTTGATCGACATTCATGATTACGTTCAATGTCCTGCTGGGGATTGGTCGGGTACGATTTGGTCGCGCCACCGCTGTGCACTGCGGATTAGGCTCGATTCGTTTAGAGTTTGAAGTTTACCATCTTTTAACAGAATTTTTCCCGCTACCCAGTTATGACTTACCCGCGACCCCGAATGCGTGTACAGCAGTTGCGACGCAAGGTTGTAAAGTGGCTGTTGTTGGATGCTGTTCATATCGATGGCGATGGCGTCGGCATATTTGCCGATCTCCAGGCTGCCGATATCGGATTGCCATCCGAGCGCTTTAGCGCCATCCAATGTTGCCATACGCAATGCCCTGTGGGCCGGCATGGCGCCGGCATCGCCGGAAACGCCTTTGGCCAGCAGAGTGGCGGTCTGCAATTCGTTAAATAGATCGAGATCGTTGTTGCTCGCTGCGCTATCGGTACCCAGCGCTACGTTGATACCTCGATCGATGAGTTTTGCCAGAGGGCAAAAACCGCTGGCCAACTTAAGATTGGATTGCGGGCAGTGAATAACGTGACTGTTGTGCTCCTCGAGGAGGCGTAAATCGTCGTCGTCGAGTTGTGTCATGTGTACTAATTGCGTCTGCGGCAACAGCAGGCCGATATCACGCAATAACCGCAGTGGGCGCTGCCCGTGCCGATGGATAGCCTGGACAATCTCGCCCGCGGTTTCGTGGGCATGAATGTGCACCGGCAGGTCGAGTTCATTGGCATAGGTTGCCAGTGTAGTCAGGGTTGGTATGCCGACGGTGGACAATGAGTGGGGCGCGCAGGCAATGTTGATCAAATCGTGGCCCTTAAAGGTGTCGTGTAATTGCAGCCCGCAATGGATTTGCTGGTCGACCGTTTGGCCAGCGGCGGAGGTGTCATCAAATACAGGAAAGCCAATTTGACTGCGCATGCCACAGTCAAGCGCGACCTCGGCGGAGATCTCTGGATAAAAATACATATCGGCAAAGCAGGTGGTGCCAGACTTGATCATTTCGGCGGCCGCCAGTTGGGTGCCATCGCGGACGAAATCGCTATTCACGACGCGTCGCTCAAGCGGCCAAATGCGTTTTTTTAACCAACTGTCCAGCGGCAGGTTTTCGGCGTATCCGCGCAGCAGACTCATCGCGGCATGCAGGTGACAGTTGACCAGCCCGGGCATCACTAAATGGTCATTTAGGTGGTATTCACTGGCAGATCTAAAACGCATTGCCGCTTCGCTTTGCGAGCATACAGCGACAATCTTCTGGCGATGCACGGCGAGAGCGAAATTTTCGTATATTCGACCCTCGGGAACTATTGGCAGCAGCCATCGACAGTTAATTAATGTGTCGATCTCTGTGGGTGATTTTGACGGCTGCATCTGGGACTCCTAGAGTGGATTTCTGAGTATAGCGTTTTTTGTATAACATTTGCGCTTATGGCGGCTGTAGCAGGTGATAAACCCGAGCCACTGTAGGCCTATCTATGATAGAATTTGGATACGTAACTAAGGCTGAGAGTGGCAATTTACATCGCCGCGCACTGGCTTTACAGAGAGCTTTTTATAAACAGTAAAAATGGCGTGATAAGGGTGATTTAGTGAAAGAAATAGTTCCTGTCAATATCGAGGAGGAGCTCAAGCAGTCGTATCTGGACTATGCCATGAGTGTGATTGTTGGGCGAGCACTTCCCGACGTGCGTGACGGATTGAAGCCGGTTCATAGGCGCGTACTATTCGCCATGAGTGAATTGAGCAACGATTGGAATAAGTCCTATAAAAAGTCGGCGCGCGTGGTCGGCGATGTGATCGGTAAATATCACCCGCATGGGGACTCAGCGGTCTACGACACCATCGTTCGCATGGCACAACATTTTTCGTTGCGCTATATGCTGGTTGATGGCCAGGGCAATTTTGGTTCGATCGACGGTGATTCGGCGGCGGCGATGCGCTACACCGAAATAAGGATGACCAAGATCGCCCACGCCCTGCTGCAAGATCTAGAAAAGGATACGGTAGATTTTGCGCCGAATTATGACGAGTCCGAGTCAATTCCTGTGGTTATGCCGACCCGAGTGCCCAATTTATTGGTCAATGGGTCGTCCGGTATCGCCGTGGGCATGGCGACCAATATCCCGCCGCATAACTTGTCCGAAGTCATCGATGGCTGTCTCGCACTGATAGACAACAGCGACATCACTATCGATGAGTTAATGGAGTATATTCCGGGGCCAGACTTCCCCACCGGTGCCATGATCAATGGTAGGGCCGGCATAGTGCAGGCTTACAGAACGGGTCGTGGTCGAATCTATGTGCGCGCCTGTGCAGATATCGAGGTTAACGAAAAAACCCGCCGCGAGACCATCATAATTAGCGAGATCCCCTACCAGTTGAACAAGTCGCGGTTGATTGAGCGAATTGCAGAACTGGTTAAAGAAAAAAAGATCGAGGGTATTTCTGAACTGCGCGACGAGTCCGACAAGGACGGTTTGCGGGTGGTAATCGAAATCAAGCGCGGCGAGATTGGCGAGGTTGTGCTCAATAACCTCTACGCGCAGACGCAGTTACAGAGTGTTTTTGGCATTAATGTGGTGGCCTTGGTCGATGGTCAGCCAAAGATTTTAAATTTAAAGCAGTTGCTAGAATCTTTTGTTCGCCATCGCCGTGAGGTGGTTACGCGACGCACCATCTATCTGTTGCGCAAGGCTCGGGAACGCGCTCATACGTTAGAGGGATTCGCCATTGCGCTGGCCAATATCGACGAGGTGATCGCGCTGATCAAGCAAGCTGCGACGCCAGCCGACGCGCGCGAGGCGGTAGCTGCTCGCGGCTGGATGCCGGGGGGGGTGCTGCAGATGTTGGAGCGCGCCGGAAGCTCGGCGACGCGGCCGGATGGACTCGAACCTCAGTATGGGTTGGTAGATGGAGAGTACTATTTGTCGCCGAATCAGGCGCGCGATATTCTCGAACTACGGCTCCATCGCCTGACCGGAATGGAGCAGGACAAAATCATTGAAGAATTTTCCGTCAAGTTGGAGGAAATCGCCGAGTACCAATCCATTCTGGGAGACACCGAGCGGTTAATGACGGTTATCAGGGAGGAGTTGGAGATCGTTCGCGCAGAATTTGGCGATCCCAGAAGAACTCAAATTATTGAATCACAACACGATTTTACGGTCGAAGATTTGATCGCCGAAGAAGAGCGTGTGGTGACTATTTCACACGGCGGTTATGCCAAGACTCAACCATTGTCAGATTATCAGGCGCAGCGTCGAGGCGGTATGGGCAAGTCGGCGACGGCGGTAAAAGACGAAGATTTTGTTGAGCATCTGTTGATTGCCAGCACCCATACGACTATTTTGTGCTTTACCAATGCAGGCAAGGTCTACTGGTTAAAGGTTTATCAGATCCCGGTAGCAGGACGCAATTCGCGAGGTCGCCCGGTGATTAATTTACTCCCTCTTGATGACGGCGAACGGATTAATTCGATTCTCCCCGTTGAAGAGTATCGCGACGATCAATTCGTGATTATGGCGACTGCTAATGGCACCGTGAAAAAGACCGCACTGTCGCAATACTCCAACCCCCGTAAAGTCGGTTTGCGCGCGGTCGATCTGGTCGATGGCGATCACTTGGTTGGCACTGCGGTAGTCGACGATGGCAACGATGTGATGTTGTTTAGTAGTGAGGGCAAGGCGGTGCGTTTTGCTGGGACCGACGTGCGCGCAATGGGACGGGTGTCCAAGGGCGTTCGAGGGATGCGATTGTCTACCGAGCACCGGGTGATATCGATGGTTATTCCCGAGGCCAATGGCTACCTATTGACGGTCTGCGACAACGGTTACGGAAAGCGTACGTCCACGGTTGAATTTCCCACCAAAGGTCGGGGTGGTAAGGGTATGATTGCCATTCAAGCCAGCGATCGAAATGGCCCCTTGGTCGGTGCTACGCAACTATTTGATGGCGACGAAATCATGTTGATATCAGATCAGGGCACCATGGTGCGAACCCGCGGCGATGAAGTATCGGTGGTTGGAAGGAATACTCAAGGGGTGAGGATTATCCGGTTAAAGGAAAACGAAAACTTGGTGAGTTTAGCGCGAATTGCCGAGCCGGATGAAATTGAGAAAGGCGAGAGCGACGATCTCTCGGATGAATGAGGCTTCACTGCTATGACTACTGACAACCCATTGTTGTTGTTGCGCGATGAAATCGACGCAATCGATACCGAGATCATGCTCGCTATCAGTCGGAGAGCCGGTTGCGCGCAGCGGGTAGCCGAGATTAAGCAGCAGCAGGGCGACACCAATTACTACCGGCCGGAGCGCGAGGCGCAAGTATTACGGCGCATTATGGCCAACAATCAAGGTCCGGTGGATAACGAGGAAATGGCGCGCCTATTTCGGCAGATCATGTCTGCATGCCTCGCCTTGGAACAACCTTTAAAAGTTGCCTTCTTGGGGCCCGAAGGCACGTTCACTCAAGAGGCCGCGCTCAAGCATTTTGGTCAGTCGGCCATCAGCATGCCGAAAAGTGCGATTGATGAAGTGTTCCGTGAGGTGGTTGCTGGCGGCTGTGACTATGGTGTGGTGCCCGTAGAAAACTCTACCGAAGGCGTT